>JGI24710J26742_10000610_pt1 | contig 33176 bp, 34 predicted proteins | sample BioPla2DNA2_FD_26742 | JGI IMG/M metagenome (IMG submission 26742)
TTTTTTCTTAATATCCAGTAGATTAATAGCTTTAAAATAACTTAATGGCTTTAATAAAAACAACATAATTGAGGGCTCTCATTATTACGAGGCCCTCATCTTATTTAACCAATATCTTCTTCTTTGTCATCTTCTTCGCTACTTGTTGATTCATTATCCTTATTAATTTTTTCCATTTTAGAAATAGAAACTTCATAGGCTATCTTTTTAACAACTTCCTCTTCAGATATCCTTTTCTGATACTCTCTACTTTGAAGCCTACCCCATATTCTAATATTATCTCCCACATTTAAGGTCTGACAGAATCTAGAGTTTCTTCCCCAAGCTATAGTTGGTATGTAGTCAGATTTATTATAAGCTCTATTAACTGCAAGTAGCATATCTGCAATTTCTCTCCCGAAAGGAGTGGTTCTATAAACTGGTGCCTTACATATAAACCCATCTAAAAATATTTGATTTGGATTCTTACTCTTTTCATNGCAGGGTTCAACGTTTCTTGCAAATACTGTTAATATCANCCTATTAGCTCCATCCATAAACTTATTATAGGATCGAAGCTGTCCTTCCACAATAATCTCGTCGCCTACCTTTAAGTCCATGCCAGTTAAAAGTCTTTCTGAAATAGTAATTGATAAAACATCTCTAGTCTCACTGAGTCTTGGTACTTCGAGATTAAATATAAAAAATCCCTCTCCGTACATTTCATGGCTAAAGACTAATTCGGAGACAACCTTCCCTTCTAAGTAAATTTTATTGTTTAGCATTAAATTGTCCATCTAAACCCCTCTCTCTCCCTTGGTTTTAATTTTGTTCTACAAAAGATTATTATTCATTTGTATTTAAAAATATTACAATTTTTTCGTTAGCAAAAATATTTAGTTTCAAAATGTAAATTGCTATAATCAATACCATTCCATTATAATACATTTTTACTCTATATTGCAATTACTTGTTGTAAATTTGTTTTCCATTATAATCTATTATAAAATCCGATTTATATATAAGTTCAGACACGGTTACCATTGTATATCCTTCTTTTTTAAAATATTCAATAATCCTCGGCAAAGTTTTTGTCGTATATCGTCCATCATTATGGAATAAAATTATAGAGCCAGGTTTGGTTTTTTTCACAACTCTATTAAATTCTATTTCCTCCCCTTCAGCTTTCCAGTCAATGCTATCAAGTATAGACACAATAGTAAAACATGGCTAGACCTCACTATTTCCAATTTATTTTAACCTCATCATCTTTTAAATATACTTTATCAATAAAGTAACTACATACATCCTTTTTCTCTTCAATAGATAAATTATCCCATTTATCTATATATTGAATTACTTCATCCATTGGTAGTGTTTTACTGTTTACAATGGTAACCTTTTTCATTTCTTCTACTAATAAATTCTTTGCTTTATCTAGTTGAGTTAATTTATCATTAATATATTTCATAACTACATTATTAGCCTGTGCCATTTGATTGACTAGATTTTCTATCTGATTATCAATATCTAATATTTGTAGTTTAATCTTATTTAATTCGGCATCTTCTCCCTCATGTGTTTTTAGGTTACTATTTCTCAATTCATCAACCTTTAACAAAAGATAGTTCTCAACTATTTTCTCAACTTCTTCTACATATATAGGCTTAGAATGACCGTTGCATATTTTTAAATTTGTCTTTCCTCTGCAATAAAAATACTTTAAATCTTTTCTACCTTTGACAACACTAACAGCATAACCACAATATCCACATTTTATAATACCACTTAACCATGAATGTTTACCTTTGCCACTATTTTTAATTTGTTTATTGCTATCTAGTTTATATTGACAAAGTAGCCATGTATGAGAATCAATTACCCCTTCATGTAATCCAATTGATAAAACATGATTTTCAACTTTAGTATATTTTCTTTCGTTACTCTCTCTTTTACCATATAAGTAGCAACCATTTACACCTACAAAATCAGATATTTTATTGCTTATATTACAACCTTTATTTTTATAGTATGAATATATTTCCGCATCTGCTTTAACATATACAGGGCTTCTCAATATTCTACTAACTTTACCACTATCCCATGAAACGCCTTCAGCAGATGGTATGTTATTCTTATTTAAATAATCACTAACTTTACCTAAACTCATATCAGTATTGGCGTATAAATCATACATTTTAATTAGGAATGGTATCTGCTCTGGATTATTCTCAAAGGTATATGTCTTTTTTCCCTCTACCTTAGTTTCAACCTTATTGAATCCATAAGGTGCTCTACCACCCATATAAAATCCTTTTGCACCTCTAGCATAGTAATTATCCTTTATTCTTTTCTGAATAGTTTCCCTTTCAAGTTGTGCAAATACCATAGTAATATTTAACATAGCATTTCCCATAGGTGTAGAAGTATCAAATTTTTCATTGCAACTAGAAAAGTCAACATTATGCTTTTTAAATACTTCCATTATACTTGTAAAATCTAATAAGTTTCTGCTAATTCTATCTAATTTATATACAATTACTTTAGAAATTAATCCATCTCTAATATCTTGTATCATATCTTGAAACTTAGGTCTTTCGGTATTTTTACCACTATAACCTTTATCAATATAGATTTTGTATTCTTCCTCATAGACTTCTCTTTTGCAAAAATCAACTTGACTTTCTATAGATATACTATCTTTTTTATCTACAGATTGCCTTGCATAAATTGCTATCATTTTTACCACCCTTTGTGAATTATTTTACTATCTACTATATAGTATAAAAATGTTTTACTTTTATGTCAACCTATTTCAACACATTGGAAACCATCTTGTAAATTTTTTCTGCAATTTCTTGTTTATGCTGTTCTTCTTCCTCTTGAGTTCTTACAGGTATGTTGTGTATAACCTTAAATCTTCCTACTTGTTCTACTATTGTTTTTATTTCCATAATATCCTCCTATTATTACTTAATTAATTTATATGTTTTTTAATTGATTAATATTTTTAAAAACAAAAAAGCCGTGCGAAAATCACACGACTTGTCAATTTATATATTTAGTTTTTACCTACTATATGTATTAAACTTTTACCAAAATCCCTTAATATAAATTACTTTTGTTATTACTACATTTTCATCTAAATTAACTGCTCTTAAAGTAATATATCCCTCATTTTGGTCTTCATTTGCTTTAATCTTACACGTACAATTATCTATTATAGTTAATGTAGCCAATCCAGTAGCATTTTCTAAAGTAAAATCATAATTATGTGGCTCTACTACACCATTAACGGATTTTACTGCTTTGTATGTTGATGTCATTCCCCAAGATATTTCATCATCGCCCTGTATTTCATTAACCGCCTGTTGTGCTACAGTAACAGTAATAGTAATAGATACAGTTTTAGTAACTCCCTCACTTGCAAATGAAGCAGTAATAATACTTTCTCCCTCTGCATTACCAGTAATTAATCCTGTAGAATCTACGCTACAATTATTATTATTTGCACTATATATAATAGTAGGATTTTCTACAACTACACCGTTGTCTTTTAAAACGACCACAAATTGTAATGTTTTCCCTTGTTCTAATGTTGAATTTGTATTTGTAGTTTCTAAAGTGTAATTATGCCTAGTTTCATAAAGCCATCTATCTACAATCTCGTTCTCAATATCATCAGTAGCGGGGTTTATCTCTGTAACACTACAATTTAATATAATTAGTCCAACTTTACTTTTATCAATACCTTCTATTTTAAAGGCGTAATTCATTGCTAAAAATCTTTGTTCCTTTACAATTCGCTTAGTATCTGCATTATCTTGTAATATAACTTGTACTTTTCCATCTAATAAAGAAAGGTATCTGCCTTCCTGTATATCCAATATCTCTGTAGTTAGTATTGTAGGAAATTCCTTTACATCACCATTAAAATTAAACTTAATATTATAATTACATGACCTAGCATAACCTTTATAATATGTATCCTGCCTTTTATCGTTTATTTCATTTATTATAAGGTAATTATGATTGTTAATGTATAATAAATCCCCTCGTTTAATCTCTGCCTTAGTGATGATTTTCTTTTCCTCATATTCCTTAATATTAGAATATCCTACTATTGCGGTAGCAGGATTACCATTAATTAAAATAGGCTTACCCATAGTCAAAAGTAAGTAATTTATATCATCATCAATATTAAATAAATTCATGCTAAGACCTCCTTTTTACTAAAATAAAAAACCTCTGAAAGTATTACACTTTCAAAGGTTAAAGATTTTTCAGTTTATTAATTGCTTATTCCATAAACATATAAGTAAATGAAGCACCATCAGAATAGACCGCATCATCATCTGGAATTAATCTTATTTTTCTATCCAGTGCATCTATTCTAGTTTGTAAATTCTCACTAAACTGTGAAATAGTCATATCCTCGGTTTTATAGTTTTTCATTAGTTGTGGCTGATTAGCAATACTTTCAAGTATAGCCAATGCAGTTTTAAGGATATTTTTATTATTAGTTTTACTGGAAGGATTATATTGCTCCATATCCACTAAATCATTCTCCTGTAAGTAAATATTTAATTCCTCGTTGGATAAATCAATTCCCTTAATCTCCATTTTTAATCGTTCTATATTAATCATTCATAAGACCTCCTTAATTAAGTTTGCGACCTACATTTTGAAGGTCACAGATAAATAAAAAGAGTAGGCAATTCACCTACTCAAAGTTTCAGATATTAAGATTTATAATTTGTTTAGCAAATCTTTTTTCTTTTCATTAAATTCCTCATCTGTTAAAATACCATCATCTCTTAGTTTTGCTAATTCTCGAATTTTATCAGTTATTGAATCACTATCATTTTCAATAGTATGCTCTTCTTTATGTTTGTTAATTGCTTTATTCCTAGCAACATTGAGTTCATTATAAAAATATTGATTCATTTTATTACCCGTTTCAAAAACCACTTGATTTTCAACTTGCGAATCACTTTTATAATTGACAATTAAATAATAAGTCTTCTTTTTAAAAGCAAATGACGCAAGTCCAATAACCAAAAATCTTCCAAGAGTAATTTTTTCCGAAGTATCATACAACACTTTATCAATACAATGCAAAGGTATACTAAATTTAATATCTTTTACGTCCACTGCCCATCGTCCATCACTTATAGTTTTGTTTTTATAAAATACTAATTCATCTTCTGTTAATCCTAAAATACCTTGCTCATTGATACTATATACTTCATGTCCTCCTACATACTGAACATTACTAAATTTGACTATGAATTTCTGGTCTTCCATCGATTCATGTCTATCTATTTCTGCAATCTTATCTGATACTTGTTCTATCTCTGCACTTCTAGATACCATAACTTCTATGCAAATTCCTACTATAGTGAAAAGTAATAGTAAAGGTATTGCTGGTAAGTCATCACCTTTTGCTAAAAACACAATTACTATAAAAGTCCAAGTAATAAACATAGTTAAACAACCTACCCCTTGACCTTTAGGTTTTAGCATAACTCCATCAACTCCCATCCATCTATCATAATTATAACTATTCTTCAAAATTAACTAATTTCCTCTTATAAGATGTATTTTTTCATTATTATTGCTATCATGAATCAAAAATGGCTTTATTACTAGCCCACAAACCCCAAAACTATCAGAGATAAATCTATAAAATACCTATAAAATTATCAAAAAAAGAAAGACATAAACTATCTCCCTAGATAGAAATTTTCAATTGTTTTATCCTTAATATCATCATTGATACCAATATATTTAAGGGTAATTGATGGAGCGGAATGGTTAAATATATCCTGCAATATAGCAACATCTTTATACTGTTTATAATGCCAGTAGCCAAAAGTTTTACGGAGGGTATGAGTTCCTATTTCCTCTATACCTAACTTAGCGGCTACTTCATTTAATATTCTATATGCTTGAATACGTGATATGGGAGAGTTTTCACCTTTTCTACTGGGGAATAAGTAATCATCATCATTCATGCCTTTAATGTATTTATCTATATGTTTTTTAAGTTGGCTATTGATTAGGAATCTTTTATGTTTCTTTGTCTTTATCTCAAATATTGATATATGAGTTTTATTCTTTACGTCAGATACTTTTAGTTTCAATATGTCCGATATTCTAAGACCTGTATTTATACCGATAGTAAATAACATAAAATCTCGATAGGAGTTTTCCTGTAGTAAGTCCTGCATTATTAATATTTGGCTTTGGTCTCTGATTGGCTGTACTAAGTTCATATCAACACCCCTTAAATTATCTTATATGTTAATTTTACCACTATGAATGTAATATATCAATAGCAATTGTAACATTAGGGAAGGGAAGGGGTAAAAAATTTTTTGTGCGTGGAAAATTAGGTATACTAAAGCATCTAAAAGCCAATAAGGGGTAACGATATAATTAAAAACACCTTAAAATATACAAAAATACACCTGTTTTAGTGTATATTTATACACAAATACCCTAGAATCACATTAAAACTTTGCTTTTATTACCTTAGAAAACACTATTAAACCATTGATACCACTTGATTATATGGTATTTCTCTCTTATGTAACTTAATATCTATTGTGTTACATTGGATATAAAAGACGTTATATCCAACCTAGGAATAATTGTTATTATTTAATTGTTTTTATTATCTTTTTTATCATTTTACAACTCTGACGCTTTACATTATATACGAACATCTGTTTGTATATTGTAACAGGCGGAAAATCGGTGATGTAACACTTCACAACACCAACCCCCATTATTACTACATTCCCACTCCATACCTCTTACCTGTTACAACATTCCTACACCTAAAGCATATACCCCCACTAGGTATATTATTCTTCTATATCCTTACCCTTTACTACATCATCATTCAATTTGTTTTTAACTTCACTCACATTATAAATATATGGATTCTGTGTCAATGCAGTATCTAAATCTATCAATCCATTCTGCTTTAATGCAATAATATCTGCAACTATCTGTTGTGTATTCTCTGGAATAGCATAATCAAATTCACAATCCACATTACCATTAACATTAATACTCATATATCCTAATAACTTCTTTATCTTATTCCATCTTTCAATAAATCCTGCCTTTAATATCTTAGATTTCATAGCACCTTTCATAATAGGTAATGTATACATCATTCTTATAGATGTTTCTGCTAGGTTACTAATCTCTTGTGCTGACATAGATATTGCAGGTGTCATAGATATATTAAGAATATCCTTCATAAGTATATCATATAGTCCTTTTAAACTCTGATAATCCATCTTACCTAACACCATATCAAATGTACTACCATCATCTAACTGCAAAGCATAGCCTACTATATCCTTATCTATAGCACCCTCACCATTCTTACCAATGTTTAACTTAGTACCTGTGGTTACTGGAATAGGATTAAGGAATTTATAGAAACTATCAAAATACTTACTTATTAAGGATTCCATGTTATCTATAATGTTAACATAATCTTCTATGTCTGAATGTGGCATTGTACTGTCATTCTCAAAGGGTTCAATATACATTATAGGCAATCCACTTAGGTTATCATATTCAGCAACTTTTCTAAGTACATTGCCTTTATCGTTGTATTTAACAACTTCATCCTCTGTAAATATCGTATAATAACTTACACCGCTACTAGCAACGGTGTAATACTGGATTAATGCAATATATTCGCCTGTTTCCTCGTCAAAAATAGGATAACATTCTTCTGCATTAATTAAGTGGCTCTTGATGATACCATTATCTATATAAATATACTCAAAAACCTGTCCATATTTATTCAATCTTTCAGCAATGGAATAATCTAAGTCGTTATAATGTCCTGTCTTATAAACTTCCTGCATAGCCACTAATGTATTATCATCATCAGCCATAAGTGTTATAGGATTCTTAAATAAGAATGAAGTTTGAAAGGTTAATAATGGCTTTGCATAATTCAAAACAATAGCAGTAGATTTATAAGTTTTACCATTATGAACAATAACTTCTCTATTTAAAATACTGTGTCTACCGCTAAGATAATCCTTTATGGCAATGATATTATTAATCCTGTCACTGTTGGATTGTTTCATTACTTCATCAACAAACCATGCGTTATTACTGCCATGAACTTCTTTTATGTAATTATCTAACTTACTCATGCTCTATACCTCCTATAAAATAAAACTTGCCAGTTACTTTAAATGTAACGGGCTTACTTTAACTTTTCTTTTATTTCCTCAACGTCATTTTTTACTATTTCTATAACTCCCACCTTTTCAGTAAGATTCTTCACCATATCTTGATAATTCTTTTCTCTTTCTTGGTTTTCTGTTTGTACTTGGCTTACAAAGTCCTTAAAATCTTTCCTTGTATAATACCAAAATATACAGATAAGCCCCAACATAGGACTAGATTTTATTATTTCCATGAATAATGTATCCATATATCTCACTCCCTTTCTTTTGCTTTCTTCTGATTGAAGATAGCAGATATTAACTGACCTTTAACATGAATATCAGTTTATATTATACATACCATTTACCTGCCTTCAAACTCTGTACTGATAATGCAGTCGATATTACAAGGTCATCATGATTGTTAGCACCTTTGATATTACCCATCTTTCCGTTGTCTTCTACATAGATTCTCATTTCATCTAAGGTGTCCTTATCATTAATAAGAATAATGCCTTCCTCAAAGGTTTCCTTTAAGTCCATGATTAACTTAGATTTACTTACATTGTCGGTATACCAACCATATTCATAAGTTTTAACGCCTTTGATTTTATCGAATTTCTTAATCTTTAAAACGTTGATATATCCCATTTCCCTTCTTAACCTAGTAATTAAATCTAAACCATAACTATTCCTTTCGGGACAGTACATACAGTAATTAAAATACATCCCTAAGTCATAACAAACCTGTGCAAATTTATAAATTGGCACATCATTCCTATTGAACGCCGCTACCTGCTCCCCAGCACTATCTAATATGACAATACTGGAATAGTCACCTTTTAATCCTGCTCCCGTATCAATACCGCCATAATACCTTTCATTCCTCTTAACATCTTTATAAATAAAAAGACCTTTACCAAAATACTTAATTAAAGATTCCGGCAAAGGTTTAATTTCTTTTAATTTTAAAGGTATAGGAAGATAATTATATCTTTGAGTAATAAGACCTGCATCAAATACACCGATATTAGTTGTTGTGAATGCTTCCTCGGGAATAGAAGGGTATTCTTGATTGAATTCATCTTCTGTCATATCTAATAGTTTCCACTGTCTCCACATTAACTGCTTTAAAGTAGCACCTTTTTCGTATAACATACTTTCACAGGGCGTTAAATCCTTGCCTTTTAACCTGCATCCATGATTATTAGATTTATACCATTCTTCTGCAATATCATAATCCGCTTTAAATTGTGTTTTATTGCTAAACCAATTATAGAAAAATGCTTTATACTTAGATTTGCCTTTATAAGCATTAGTAAAGATAGTGTAATAGTTATTACCAATACCATTCGCAGTAGATTCTAAAATAATTTTACTTGTAGGATTCTTAGCCAATGCCTGTTCAAGTCCTAATAAACCCTTTGTTTGTTGTTCTTCACTCCAAAAGGCAAACTCTGAACAGTGTATCAGTTGACAGGTAAATGAACGCCCTAATTCTTTATTTCCTGCGACCTTTACGGATATTCTGCTACCATTCTCTAAAAGTAATTCCATCTTATTCATACGCTTTTCTTTTACCCTGTATTTATCGGGAATACTTTCATACATCATCTTTAAACGGTTGAATATATTCTGCACTGATTCCCCATCATAAGATACCATTAAGTATTGAGAATTAGGTATTGTATGCGAATAGTAAAGCATTAAACCTAGAGAAAGAGTTGTAAATCCAATCTGTCTTGCTTTACATATTATATTAAATTTCTCCATGTTATTAATAAAACTTTCCTGCTCTTTATTAACTACAAAACGTACTTCTTCACCGTTATTATCAATGATTTTAACAAAGTTTTTAAGCCATAGGACAGGACTATTATTTATTATTTTTAACTTTTGTTGTGTAGTAGCCAATATATTGACCTCCTTTCTGCAAATTAAAAAAGGATACCCATTAATTGAGTACCCTTTTAAAAGGGAACGCCTTTAAAAAACTATCTAGTCTATTTCTAAACCGTCATCTTCATCAGCGATATTTTTATTTTTCTTTCTCATTTCATTTTGGAGCATCAAGAAGGTTTTAATTGCCTTCTCATCTCCTTGCAATGCTTTTTCTCTTACTGCCTTATACATAGTTATAAAATCTATATCTATCATGTATTCATAGTAGTATTTTAATAGTTTCTGATAGGATTCTGTTGTACTCCATGCTTCAAAATGCATAAACAACTTTCTATTACCATCAAGGTAATTATTTATAAACTCTTCCTCCGACAAACCAACAAATTTATGAACAGTATTGTTAAATTGATTCTTCCAGTAGAAATACCATTTCTTTTTAGTGTTATTAATTTTATTAAGTTTATAGTGAACCGTTCTAGGCTGTCCTTTACCCATAGAGATTACCTCGCTTTCCTTTCTTCAATATCCTTCTTTATTAATTCACATTGCATAAGCATATCAAATTCATTTTTATTAATTTCTTTCTTTAACTCTGCTAAGTCCTTTTTTATTTCCTCAATTATATTTTTATTCATTTAAAATGCACCTCCTAAAATTAAATGTCTTACAATTAATAAAACATAAAAGTTTACCTGACCTCTTAATAGCAACAAAAAGTAACGTAAACTTATAGTAAATCATACCAATCTATATTTTCTTCATTTTTATATACTCTGCCAATAAGTTCGTCTTTCTTAGCACTATCATCATATCCCATAACATCTTGTTCCTGTACCTTTGCAACATTGACCACTTTATTTATAACCTTAGTTTTATTAGTTTCAATTTCACCTTCATCATCTGAATTGAAATATTCTATATTTCTAGTTGAGTTGAGGTATTTATATATTGCTTTCCAAGTAAAACCAAAAGGCAATTCATTGTATAATCTAAGCAATAGAAAATTATTAATCAACCCATATTTGTTTTTTAACATATTAGATATTTTGTTAAAGTAAGCATCATCAGCAAACATTTCATTTAACTTGTCTATATCTGCTTTGCTATTAGTAGAAGGCACATCATTACTTCTAACTTTTTCTATCAAGTGCTTATTTGCCCATTTTGCAACAATAGTATTACCCCTTTTAGGCACACCATTTTCATCAAGTTTATGATTAGTGCTGTAGTAATCAAAAATTTCATTTTCCTTGAACCAATTAAGATATTTGCTTATTGTAGTTTTACTGCCTAAAATTTTTCCAATATCCTCAAAGGAAGTATAGCCAATTTCATTCCTTGCTCTGTTATTAAGGAACAAGCAACAGTAAAACAATTTATCCTTTTTAACATTAGCATTTGTATTACAAATTGCCTTAAAAACAGGATAATCTATTAAGGTATAAGCACCATCTTCAAATTCAAAAACTACTGAATTAAAATCTAAATTAACTGTATCATTTTTATCTTTTAAAGTTACCTCATTAGTAATTAACCCATATTCTTTAAGTTTCTTAAAAATAGCATTAACACTAACAATTAAACTGCTCCAATTCTTTTTAACGCTATTTGGACTGTATAGAGTAGACAAATAATCATAAATGTTAAATTCATAATGCCCATCAATGGAAAAACGATGAACTCTAATATATGTATACAAGAATAGTATTTTACACATATCCTTTTCTTTAAGCCATTCTTCATTAAAGTTAGGTAAACTAATTAAAGTATTAAAATATATATCTCTTATCTTCTTAATGCTAAACATAATAATAAAACTTCCTTTCTAAAATAATATTTTTATAAGAACTAAGTAAAGAAACAAAATAAAGAAGTACAAACACCAAAAAGCAAAAATGCCAATGGGTGCTTTTCACGTTAGTGAAAACACATAGATATTAGATAATGTATAATTAGGATATAGTATTATATCTGTACACCAAAATGGCAATATGCCATTATAGTGTACTAGGTTTGGTTCATTAAAATGGCAATATACCATTATAGTGTACTTACGTTGATTTTAGCCACTTTGAGCCACTTTCTTAAATTCCTTACACTTTTCAAGCCATTTTATATATGCTTTAAAGGTAGCATCATCTTTTAAAAAAGTTACATATGCTCTATTAGTATTTTTATCTGCACCTATCCAACAGATTTTTAGTTTTTCTTCATTTACATAAAATTTTATTTGTTGGGGATTGTAAATCGCTATATGCTTGGTTGCCTTGTCTATATTCATAAAAATTCACAACCTTTCAGTATTTTAAATTAACTCGCTTATTTTATCTAAAATGCTTTTAGTATCTTCTACAATAGATACATCATTTCCTTCCTTTATTTCTTTCATATCCTTACCACTCGTAAATTTTATTGTATTCATTTTAAATTCCTCCTTGATTTATATTTTTATATCTAGGCAATTTTCTTTTCTTGTCTCTTTAAATCTTCTAGGCATTTGATATATTCCTTTTCAGTGATAAAATCATTCTTAAACAATATATCCAACATAACTTCTACCATGTTGAACCTCCTAATAACTTAATTTAATATAATTCTTATTTGTCATGGCTTGGCTAAATATCGGCGTTCCTTTCTTCTCTAATTCCTTTTTTAAGGATTCATATTTATATAAGGAAACACCCTTGTCTTTGTAATTATTAATCTTTGTAAATTGATTTTTAGGCAATGAAAAAGGCAAGTTAAATAACTCTGTTAAACCTTGTAGGTCTATAGCAGTTTTCAACTTGCCTTCCTCATTAACAAATATTTTCTTTTTAAGATTATACTTTTTTTGTAATTTGTCAAATTCTTCCTTGCTATGCTCTTGTTGTAGTTTATATAGTTCCTCTAATTCCAACACATCGCAAAGGTATTTTTTATTGGCTCTGCGTGGTTGTGGATACTGTTTGAGGTAATACCCTAAATATGAACTATCAACACACAGAAGCACCATTTTTGCCTCGTCTGATAGCATAGAAATGTCATAATTATAGTAGGATATTATCTGTAATAATGTACTTCCTGCATATTTAGTAAAATAATTATTAGTATTAATACCTTCTATTACATTTAAGTTTGCTGATAATGGATTATTTACACCTGTCACGTGGTTTCCCCAGCACGACCTATCAATTAAATCCATATCTACACCAATTAATTTGTAATTATCCTTCTTGTGATTGTCACCCTTATATAAAGCATTAAAAGAATAGAAATGGCTTATTTCATATCCTTTTACTTGCTGTAGCAGTAAACAACTAAATAAACTATCTAAATCATCAGTAAGGCACATATAATATTTTTTATTATTACCGCACCATGTTGGAAATTTATCTTTATATTCTTTATTCATAATTACAATGAAGGTTATACATCCATTACCTAGTTGCATTATAGATAAAACCTAAATTTATTCAATAAATATACCTACCCTCTCTTTCCAGTGCTAGACTTTCTATAATTAAATTCTTGTAACATCTATAGTAATAAGAGTTAATAATAAACCCTCATTAATTCACCTCCTGCACTTCATATTTATTTTTAAATTCTCTGTATTTTTCTAAAAGGTCATCATATAATTTCTTCTTTCCTGTCTCATATCTGCTTAATGTAGATATACTGCATCCTATATACTGACTTACTTTTTCTAATGTGATTTTATTTCTTTTACGCCAAACTACGAACTGCTCTCTTTCCTCTAATTCATTCATTTTTATTTCCTCCATTTAATTGCAAAATTTTGCATAAATAAAAAGAGGGTATTTCTACCCCCTTAGAATAGATTAAGCCTTAGTAAACATCTTTACAGCAAATGGATTAGTTACCTTTAAGGTATTTTCCATTACTACAAATCCTTTTCTGCTGTCACCTGTCTTAGCAAGTTCTTCGTAATGCAATGGTCTTAACTGTGCTAACTTTAAATAATTCATATTAACCAACATACAAGTATCAACAGGCATAGCATCTACTAGGTAAACATCAGCACTAGCATAATTAAGGTTAATTCTCTTTACTGGAGAACCAAACTCGTTAGTTACGCCTATGTAAGAAGTTTTATCTTCGTACAAGCCACTTACTGCATCAAAAGTATTGTAGTCGCAAAGCAATAGTAAATTCTGACTTGCAGTTCCATGTTGCTTCATTTCCTTTGCCATACCATTAAGTATAGAAGTACCTACAGCAGCACCAGTAACCTTAGTAGCATCAGCAAAGGATACAAGTCCCTTCATCTGTCTTGGTGTAGTACCTGCTTCTTCTGTATAGATACCATTAATTAGATAATATTCAAGGTCTCTCTTCGCCTCAAGTGCTCTGTTAGAAATTTCATGTGCAAATAAATCGTCAATAGATTCCAATGTTACAGCACTAGCAGTACCACTAACTGAAACGGCTTTTTGGATTATCTGACATATATTATGGTCTCCTGTACTTCTGTTAGAAGTTTGGAAGGCAGTAATATCAGCACCTTCTAAGGCAGTACCCCTAGAATTATCAAGGTTTTCATACTTCCAATCAACGATTACTGAACCTACTTTCTGTACACCTTTCTTTAAAAGCAAAGAGGTAAATGGAAGATTAACATTATCAATCAATGTCAACTCCTTAGTTAAATCTACTATTTCATCATTTATGTTTGCGGTTTTAATCATTATAAATCGACTTCCTTTCCTTAATTAATTTTTATTATTCATTTTTAAAAAGTTTTGATAGTTTGCTTTTAAGCATACCCTGAACGTCTCCCTGTTTTTCTGCTACAGAGTAAGCATCATCAGTTTCCTTATGTCCTTCGGGCTTATAGGAATTATCTACCTTGTTTTTCTTGTTAAGTTCCACAAGTTTAGATATTTTTGACTTAGCGACTTCAATATTATCTGCTGACACTAGGTCAAATAAATCCTCGGATAATCCATTTTTAAGCATTTCAATTTTTATAGCATAGTCATTATTTGCCTTGGTAAGTTCGGGAATAGATTTAACCTTTTCCTCAAACTCTGCTACCTTTCCAGTAAGGTCTGTAATTTGTGTTTCTTGCTCCTGTAGAAATGCCTGTACTTCTTCCTTTGTATAAGTATCTTTTTCAAGATTAATCATGTGCCTTGCACCCCCTATTAAAATTTTTATATTATATAAATAAATCCCCAGTAAAGGGGAAATATTTTAAAAAGAAATTGCAACGTATTAATTCCCGTTGCCCATCCATTTTTTCTTACTTTGGAGGAGGAGTGATTCGAACACCCATCAAAATGGAGAAAAATTGCCTTTATAATGACTGCAATAAAATTTAACTAAACCATGTGTTGGTTCATTTTCACTTCCTGCAAAAATTTGCTTTTAAAAAAGATGGCAATATCTCTACTACCATCTTTCTAGGAAGTGCAAAAGGGCATAATAAAAACACCCTTGAAGCAAGTACCTACTTTTAGGTAATTCCTTTAAAGGTGTTTGAGTTTCATTTTTATATTAATATATCCATATTAGGAATCTGGATGATACCCCATTGAATCAAGTAGTATCAATGGCTTCAAGGTTTTTCTATTTTATAATCAAGATTTTTATTTGCACTTTTCCATATTAGGAATCTGGATGTTAATGCTATAAACCTAGTCATATCAATGGTTACAAGGGCTTTTCTATTTTTCTTCCTTCTTATTTTTCCACTTTTCTCTTTTCCATTTATTCTTTTGCTCTTGCAATATTTTCCTAGCACACTCCTTACAATACTTAACTTTGTTGTTAGATTGTAGACTACATAGAATATAAATTTGGAGAACTGGTTAAAAAATATAAGGAGTGTTTAGAATCTAATGACCAAGAACAGTATAAATTCCTAAGACAAGAATTTAAAATAACCCCATAAGACAAAAATAAACGAGGTTTATTGTGTGGTGGGTTGGTTTGTCAAAACCAACCAATAAGACGTAACACTTAATCTTTATTTATTAATTCTTAACACTATATATTTATTAATATAATACTATATATATATAGGGGGTACTTTTTGGGCGAATTTGCCGTTTTTGTACCCCTATTGAAAGGGTACGAATTTGCATTTTTTACTCATTTTGTACCCCTTACTTAAAAATTTTTACCGAGGGTTAAGTCACTTTTTTGAGGTTTGAAGTCCCGTAAGGGTTGAAAATGCTATGTTTTTCTAAGGGGTAAAAAAATGATGTTTTTTGTAATTTTGTACCCCTTCAATGAAAAAAGTTACCGAGGGTTCAATAGGCTTTCCACACTTTTGACAATAGACTTATTTTATTATTAACATTACCACATTAGGAATCTGGATATTAATGTTGTAAACCTAGTTATATCAATGGTTAAGAAGGGGTTTCTATTTTATGACGATTTTGTCTATTTCTATTTTTTCTATTTTCTATATTAATATAACCGTTGAAACACAATTACATCAACGGTTATAAGGATTTTGATTTTCTCTATATTTCATTTATATTCTTGCTTCTAAATTTCCTAAGTCATAAACATAAATACCCTCATCATCATTACAAAAATAATAATCTTTGTATTCGTGACTATATTCTATTATGCCATGAAGCCATTCTTCGTCATAAAAAATTTCTATTGGTTCTCCAGAAGTCCAATAATATCCATCTTGTAAAGAATATCTACCTTCTTTATTATGTTTTAAGATTCCAGTATGTTCATATTTTTTCATCTTTGCACTCTCCTTAATTTTTTACTTGAATTAATCCTACATAAAAACGCTATAAAAACGCCTTAAAAACGATTTTAACCTTGGGTATACCTAGACTACCTAAAACAGATTTCAACGTCAATTTAGGCGGATTTTCTTTAATATACGTGGGGTTTTATGTTTGTTATAACACTCCTGTAATTGTAGGAGCGTAAAAGGATAAATGACTAACTTTTCGTTTTACTTATATGTCAATGCTATCAACATCCCATTGAATACAATAACGATTAGTACTTTCTACTGTGTCAATTACTAAATCATTATAAACACCACTTGGAAATCTAAATAGTGTTGTACCCTGACCAGTTATATTTTTTATTTTACTGTCTACCGCTTCTATCTCTTTAAGAAGATCTGCCCTACTAATACTACTCATATCCGGATGACTGTTAGTATGATTTCCAATTTCATGACCCTTATCGTGTAATTTCTTAAGTTTTTCTGGATTATGATCAATCCATGTCCCTACAAGAAAGAAGGTTGCTTTCACATCATACCTATCTAATATTTCAATAATCTCATCGGTATTATCCTCTCTCCAGCTGGCATCAAAAGTAATAGCTATCTTTTTTTCCTTAGTATCTACAGAATAAATAGGCAGCTTTCTTTTATTAGATAAGAAAACATCTTTACTACTTATACTCATGGCAACAATAGCTATTAAAGTTACTAAAAGCAATGCTACTGTGCTAAACTTCTTCTTAAGTTTTTCTTTTTTTATAATTATAATCACTATTTCACCTCCTACAAAGCTCATTCATTAGATTATATTCGTCAAACTCCATATTATGAAGTTAAAATATATTAAGGGCAACTTTTTTAGCTGCCCTAATTTGTGATATAATACTTTTGAACTACATATTTATCATTTTCAGGAGGATGACGTTAAATGTTAGACGATACAAATCAATTAGCGGAAAACAAACTAATTTTATTATACTTATTAGATAGAATAGGCATGAATATTACTAGAAATCAACTAACAGAAATTGTTCTGGAAAATAATTTAGTAAATTACTTTCTATTGCAGCAATATATCACTGAATTACAAAATGCCAATTTTTTAGTAACAATTAAAAAGAATAAAAGTAAAGTTCTATCCCTAACAGAACAAGGCAAAAAAGTTCTTTCTCTGTTCATTTCCAGGATACCAGAGGATGTAGTAGAAAAAATAGAGAAATACATCGATGAAAAAATTAGTAATATTAAAAAAGAAATCTTCCTACACGCAGACTATACTATTGAGGGAAATAATGTTTTTATAGTACATTTAAGGGCTCAAGAGAACGAAGTAACCCTTATTGATATTAAAGTTAACGTACCTACAAAAAAACATGCCATAGATCTATGTCAAAACTGGAAGTCTAATTCCTCTAAGATTTACAATGATATTATGAAAACTTTGCTACAATATTAAAAGAATGCCATGTCTGTAGGTTCTTTGCCTATGGATATGGACTTTTTTTCGTCTTTTAGACCATCATAGACAATTAACCTTGCCCCATAGTTATCTCCAATAAAAATATGTCTTCCCTTCTTTTTTATACATCTAGGCATGCCTCCGACAAAAACCCTTTTTATTAACTGGCCTTTATCCAAATCAATCATATGAATGGAACCTTCACTGAAACTTGCAACATAGGCTATATTCCCTTGAAAACACAAATCAATAGGACTTAGCCCTACTGGAATCCTTGCCACAGAAGAGAGATTTCTTGTACAAATAATATTTATATAACCACAAGAAGGATGTCCCAAATAACTTTCACAAATAAATATATACTTATTATCATCTGAAAAAATAGCTTTAGTAGGATAGCTGCCTACAGGTATATTTTTTATTACTTCCTTACTGTCACAGCTTAGTATAGAAAGAGAGCCGTTTACCATATTAGTCACTGTAATTAAATCTAAATCATAATTTATATCTATACTATGCGGCAAATTACCAACAGGAACTTCTTCTACTATTCTCTTATTCGCCAAGTCAAAGACTATTAAATTATTACTTTCACCACAGACAATAATAGCCTCATTTCCGTATATGGCTACATCATTACAATTTCCTCCAATATAATACTCTTCTATAACTTTGCCAGCTATTAGATCTATTATAGATATGCTACTGTTATAGCTATTTGCAGTTATAATATTATCCTTCCATCTGCATAGGCCATGAGGACCATACCTCTCATTGAACTGGGCAACTTTAATAGACCGCTCTTCCTTAAAATTATTGAGATTTATTTGTGATAAACTGTCCGAACCAGTATTACAAACAAATAAATAATCCATAAATACTCACTCCAATTGCACCATAGCAATATTTAATCTCATACAAGTATACTATGTGGTTTTTCCATAAGTTGACCTACTGTTCTACAAAAATCCGCTACAGCCTTTTTAAATGTAGGATATCAGAGATTAAGAAAAAACAAGAGCCCTTTCGGGCTCTTTGATTTTAAGATAGTTTTTTTATTGTTTTTCTCATGTCACCTACCATGTAAAGGGAGCCACAGATAACTAGCAAATCATCTTCATTACATAAAGAAATTCCGTAGTTTAAGGCCTCTTCATAGGTCTTCATTGCCAATACATTACTATTGTATTTTAGTATTCTATCCCTTAACTTATCTGCAGATTCCGCCCTGAAACTATTTGGGCTCACTGCTATAACCTTCTCAGCCTTTGCCGTAATGGTTTCCAGCATAGCATCTAGTTGCTTATCTTCTAATATACCTATAATTAAATATAATTTCTTATATTTAAAATAAAGATCTATACTTTCAGCTAATTTTACTATGCCATCTATGTTATGGGCACCGTCTAAAAGTACATATGGATTAGTCCTCATTAGCTCCATACGACCCTTCCAAGTTACATTTTTAAGGCCTTCATAAATAGCTTCTCCGTTAATTTTTACTCCTAGATCCATAAGAGTCTCTATAGTATGAATAGCCACTGCACAGTTGTATATCTGTATTTTTCCTAGCAGAGCTAAAGGCAGTGTATAGCTTGATTTTTCTGTGTTAACCTTTACCACTTGATATTTCTCTTCTACTTTTAACAATTCTCCACTATCTTCATTAACCATTATAAGCCTGCTATTTTTCTCAGAAGCTACCCTTTCTATGACAGACCTAGCCTCTTTTTGCTGAGGATATGACACTATTGGCACATCTGCTTTTATTATTCCCGCCTTTTCCCCTGCTATTTCTTCAATACTGTTACCTAATAGGGACATATGGTCATAACTTATGGAAGTGATAACACTAAGCAATGGCGTGATTATGTTGGTGGGATCTAATCTTCCTCCAAGACCAACTTCAATAACAGCATAGTCTACATTTTCTTCATGGAAAAACAAAAACATAGCCGCAGTTATAATCTCAAATTCTGTAGGAGTATCGGAACCTGTAACGTTCACCACTTTTTCTGCTTTGGCTACCTTAGACATTACTTGGCAGAGTCTTGTTTTTCTTATATTTATACCATTGATTTGGATTCTTTCTTCAAATTCCTCAAGGTAAGGTGAGGTAAACATCCCCACCTTATAACCCTGAGCAAGTAAAATACTTGATATCATCGCTGTAGTTGACCCTTTACCATTAGTTCCTGCAATGTGTATGCATTTTAAAGAAAGCTGTGGATCCCCCAGTTCCTTTAGTAGCTTAGTAATTCTATCTAAGCCTTTACCCCTATTAAACCTACTGCGATTGTGTATATAATCTATTGTCTCTTTGTAATCCATATAGCACCTAACCTAAGCTTTCAATTCTCTCTAAAACAGCTTTTAGCATTTTCTTGTACTTTTCGCCCTTTTGCTTTTCTTCTTCTACAACTTTTTCAGGAGCCTTGTTAACAAAGTTTGGATTTGAAAGCTTTTTCTCCACTCTATTTATTTCTGATAATAGTTTTTCTTTTTCCTTACTCAATCTTTCTAATTCTTTCTCTCTATCAATTAAGTCCAATAAAGGCATAAATAGCTCTGCTCCTTCTGCAACTACAGATACAGAATTTTGCGGAATATCCTTTTTGTCATCTATTATAGTCAAATCGCTAACAGAAGCTAATTTTTCGAAATACACAGTTCCTGCCTTAAAAGCAGTAAGAGCTTCTTCTTTAACATAGGCTAACAAGCTTGCTTTTTTAGAGTTTGGAACATTCATTTCTGCCCTTGCATTTCTAATTCCTTTAATGGCATCTATTATATAACCCATCTGAATTTCAGCCTGACTATCCTTCACTTCTTCCTTATATTCAGGCCACTTAGATATAGTTATAGATTTATATTCACTATCTAAGTGTGTATAGATTTCCTCAGTGATAAAAGGCATTACAGGATGAAGTAGTTGAAGGCCTGTAGTAAGGACCTTATGAAGCACATTGTAGGTTACCCCCTTAGCCTTATCATTGTCACCATATAAAACTGGCTTTGAAAGTTCAATATACCAATCGCAGAATTCATTCCATAAGAAGTCATAGATCTTTTGAAGGGCTATTCCTAGCTCATACTTTTCTATATTGTCTGTAACTTCTTTAACTACTGTATTTAATCTTGAAAGGATCCATTTATCAGCTATGGTATAATCTTTTGAATCCTTCTCCTGCTCCATTAATTTCTTATCTAAATTCATCATAACAAATCTTGAAGCATTCCAGATCTTATTAGCAAAATTTCTAGCAGATTCTACCCTTTCAGGATAATATCTAATATCGCTTCCAGGAGCATTTCCTGTTACCAGGCTAAATCTTAAGGCATCGGCACCATAGTCATCTATTACATCTAATGGGTCTACTCCATTGCCTAAGGACTTTGACATCTTTCTTCCATCTGAATCTCTAATTATTCCATGAATAAGCACAGTGTCAAAGGGAGTTTCCCCCATATTATAGATTCCAGAGAATATCATTCTAGCTACCCAGAAGAATATTATATCGTAGCCTGTAACAAGTACATTAGTTGGATAGAAATAATCTAGGTCCTCAGTTTTCTCTGGCCATCCTAAGGTTGAGAAAGGCCACAAGGCAGAACTAAACCACGTATCCAGAACATCATCATCCTGCTTAAGATTATTGGAGCCGCATTTACAGCAAGTCTTTGGAGTTTCTTCTGCTACTATTATTTCACCGCAGTCCTTGCAATACCATACTGGTACTCTATGTCCCCACCATAGCTGTCTTGATATACACCAATCTTGGATATTTTCCATCCAGTTAAAATATATTTTTTCAAATCTCTCTGGTACAAACTTAGTTTTACCATTTCTAACTGCCTCAATAGCAGGCTTTGCCAAGGATTCCATCNTTACATACCATTGTTTTGATATCATAGGCTCTATAACTGTACTACATCTATCATGACTTCCTACATTGTGTTCATGAGCCTTTATTTTAACTAGATATCCTTCCTTTTCTAAATCTTCAACGATGGCCTTCCTCGCCTGGTATCTATCCAGACCTGCATACTTTCCACCTAATTCATTTATTGTGCCATCAGGATTCATCACATTGATTTCTTCAAGCTGATGCCTCTTTCCTACTTCATAATCGTTAGGATCATGAGCTGGAGTTATTTTAACAGCACCAGTTCCAAATTCCTTATCAACGTAATCATCTGCAATAACAGGAATTTCTTTATTTACTAAAGGTAGCAAGAGTTTCTTTCCTATGAGATGGCTGTATCTTTCATCAGATGGATTTACTGCTACTGCTGTATCCCCTAACATAGTTTCTGGTCTTGTAGTAGCTATTTCTAAATATTCATCACTGCCAACTACAGGATACTTAATATGCCAAAAGTTACCCTCCTGCTCACTATATTCAATTTCTGCGTCGGAAAGTGCAGTCTGACACTTAGGACACCAGTTAGTTATCCTATTCCCTTGATATATTAAGCCCTTTTCATATAACTTTACAAAAACATGTCTAACAGCCTTGTTTAAATTCTCATCCATTGTAAAGGCTTCTCTTGTAAAATCAGCAGAACAGCCCATCTTTTTTAACTGTTGTCTTATTCTTTCTCTATATTCATCAGACCATTCCCAAACTTTTTCTAAGAAAGCCTCTCTACCCATTTCCTTCTTCTTAAGGCCCTCCTTTAAAAGTTCGTTTTCCACCTTAACTTCTGTAGCTATACTAGCATGGTCTTCTCCAGGCAACCAAAGAGTACTATAACCCTGCATTCTTTTAAATCTAATAATCATATCCTGAAGAGTATTATCTAAAGCGTGACCTAGATGAAGCTTTCCAGTAATATTTGGTGGTGGCATTACTATAGTAAAGGGTTTTTTATCCTTATCCACCTCTGGTGTAAAATATCCCTTCTCTTCCCAATCCTTATATATTCTTTCTTCAAATTCTTTTGGATTGTAGGTTGTAGATAAAGTAATCTTTTCTTCCATCTTTCTTCCTCCTTTTATTAAATAAAAACTCTTTGTAGTTTATCCATTAAATCTACTTTTACAGTTTATAAAAATAAAAAGCCTTCGTCCTGAAAGGACGAAGACTCGCGGTACCACCTTTATTCCCACAATACTTATGGGCTCTCATAAAATAACGGTTGAAAACCGTCTTTGCTTACATTTAACATTTTTCAGCAAAGAAGCTCAAAAGCTACCTTCAAAGTTCTCCATATAAAAGGTCTTACAGCCAGTGAACCTTTCTCTCTTAATATGGGTTGAAACTTTTACTCCTCTTTATCACAGCTTTTTCAATATATTAATATTACTTATTATAATATAATTTTTCCTATTGTCAAGAGCCATACCTATGCCTTGCTACCTGCTGCTTCTTCCATAGCCATCTTTTCTTCTTTTAGCTCATTTGTTACTGTTTCTAAGTTTTTAAAGGCTGCAGCCATCATTAACTTAATTCTATTTAATTGATTAACCTCACTAGCTCCTGGGTCGTAATCTATAGCTGTTATATTGGCCATTGGATATTGAGCCTTTAAGGCCTTTATCATTCCTTTTCCAGTAACGTGATTTGGTAAACATGCAAAAGGTTGCATACAAATAATATTTTCAGCACCGCTTTCAATAAGTTCTATCATCTCAGCAGTTAAGAACCAACCTTCACCAGTTTGATTTCCTAGTGAAACAACCTTAGAGGCTTTTTCCGCTAACCTTTCTATNGTTTGAGGGGCTTCAAAGCGCTTACTCTTCTCTAGGGCAGCTTTCATGTGTCTTCTATAGAATTCAATANTCTTAATTACTAGTTTACCAGCAAGCTGAGCTTTTTTACTTCCTTCTAAAACTTTATACTTATAATCTGTATCATATGCACAGTAAAGGAAAAAGTCTATTAAATCTGGCATAACTGCCTCTGCCCCTTCACTCTCAACAATATTAACTACATCGTTGTTAGCTGTTGGATGGAACTTGACCAATATTTCCCCTACCAGGCCAACTCTAGGTTTTTTAATATTTTTTAATTCTAAATTATCAAAGTCCTTAACTATATCATAAATATTCTTTTTGAACCTTTTATGACTGCCACTTATAACTGATTCCTTACATCTTTCTACCCAGCTTTCATAGAGGGCATTAGCAGAACCTTTAATTTTCTCATATGGTCTAACCCTATATAAAACTCGCATTAATAAATCTCCGTAAACTAAAGCCATAAGAGCTTTATTTAACAGATTATAAGTAATTTTAAATCCTGGGTTACTTTCTAAGCCTGCCGCATTTAGAGATATAACTGGCACTTCTGCATATCCAGCATCTGCTAAAGCCTTTCTTAAGAAACCAATATAGTTTGTTGCTCTACAGCCACCTCCAGTTTGAGTTATAATTACAGATGTATTATTCACATCGTATTTTCCAGACTGAAGGGCCTCAATAATTTGTCCTACTACAATTATAGATGGGTAGCAAGCATCGTTATTTACATATTTAAGACCAACATCAATAGCAGCTTTGTCGTGAGAAGGTAGCACAACTACATTATAACCTGAATGTCTAAAAGCAACTTCTAAAAACTGAAAGTGGATCGGCGACATTTCCGGTGCAAGTATTGTATGCTTCTTTCTCATTTCCTTTGTGAAAACCACTCTCTTGTATTTTAATTCTTGTGGCCTTCTTATGTAATGATTTCTTTCTCGCTCTTCCATTGCAGCCTTTAAAGATCTTATTCTTATTCTAGCAGCCCCTAAATTGTTTCCTTCATCTATCTTTAAGGTAGTGTATATTTTTCCTTCCTTCTGCAAGATCTCCTGAACTTGATCTGTAGTTACTGCATCTAAACCACAGCCAAAGGAATTTAATTGAACTAATTCTAGATTGTCCTCCTTTGCTACATAAGCAGCAGCTCTATATAATCTAGAATGGTAAACCCATTGGTCTACTACTCTTAAAGGCCTGTCAGCCTCTGCTAGATGCGCAATAGAATCCTCCGTTAAAACTGCCATATTAAAGCCTGTAATTAAGTTTGTAATCCCGTGATTTATCTCTGGGTCTATATGATATGGACGACCACTAAGTACTATACCCTTCATCTTCTTTTCCTTCAAATAGGCTAGTACTTCTTCTCCCTTCTTTCTTATATCCTCTTCGAAGTTAAGTTTTTCCACCCATGCAGCTTCCACAGCCTCATTAATTTCATCCTTAGAAATATTAAGGCTTCCCAATTCCTCCAACAACCTTTTCTTTAACTTCTCCTTATTATTTAATGAAAGGAAAGGATTCATAAACAATATGTTTTTTTCTTTTAATATGTCCATGTTATTCTTTATAACTTCTGGATAGGATGTTACAATAGGGCAATTGTAATGATTATCCGCCTTTGGATCCTCCTTCTTTTCATGAGGAATTGATGGATAAAATATAAAGTTAACCCCTTTATTAATAAGGCTCATTATGTGTCCATGTACAATTTTTGCCGGATAACATACTGATTCAGAAGGTATAGTCTCTATACCCATTTCGTAAACCTTTTTAGAAGACCTTTGAGATATTTCAACTCTAAAGCCTAATTTGGTAAAGAAGGTAAACCAAAATGGATAATTCTCATATATATTCAGAACTCTTGGTATTCCTACAGTTCCCCTGGAAGCTTCCTCTTTACTTAGAGCTTTATACTGGAACAGTCTTTTATACCTATAGTCATAGAGATTTGGTATTACTTCCTTCTGTTTATGACTTAAACCTAAGCCTCGTTCACATCGATTCCCTGATATAAATTCACCACCATCATTAAACTTATTAATGGTTAGCAAACAATTATTACCGCATAATCCACAACGTCTCATAGAACTATCGTAAAGAAATTCTTTAATTTTATCTTTGCCTAATATAGTACTGATTGCACCTTCTTTTGCTCTCTCTCTGGCAATAAGGGCCGCTCCAAAGGCCCCCATAAGTCCAGCAATATCTGGTCTAATGGCTTCTCTTTCTGCCACCAGTTCAAAACTTCTTAAGACTGAATCATTGTAAAAAGTACCACCTTGCACAATGATATTTTTACCCAAGTCTTTAGGGTCCCGGATCTTTATTACCTTCTGAAGTGCATTTTTTATAACTGAATAGGATAAACCTGCGGAAATATCTCCTACAGAGGCTCCTTCCTTTTGTGCCTGCTTAACCCTTGAATTCATAAAGACAGTACATCTTGAACCTAGATCCACAGGATATTCTGCTTTAAGAGCTTCCTTTGCAAACTCTTCTACAGCCATATTTAGAGAATGGGCAAAAGTCTCTATAAAGGAGCCACAGCCTGATGAACAAGCTTCATTAAGCAATATGCTATCTATAACACCATCTTTTATTTTTAAACACTTCATATCTTGTCCGCCAATGTCCAAAATAAAATCAACATCTGACCGGAAAAATGCAGCTGCCTTATAATGGGCTATGGTTTCTATTTCACCAATATCAACCTTTAAAGCTTCTTTGATCAAGGCCTCTCCATAACCTGTAACAGCAGAATTTACAATAGTAACCTTTTCTGGTAGTTTTTCATATAACTCTTTTAATATATGTATAACTTGTTCCAGAGGACTACCTTGATTACTTCCATAATAAGAGTATAGAAGTTGTCCATCTTCTCCGATTAATGTAGCCTTGGTGGTGGTAGAGCCAGCATCTATTCCTAGATAAGCCTTTCCGGTGTAGCTTTCTAAATCTTCTTTTACTACTCTATTTTTATTATGTCTCTCTATAAAGTCATCATACTCAGCTTTATCTATAAATAGTGGCCTCAATCTCTGTATTTCCACAGTGCTGTCCTCATCAATGTCTTTCAATCTGTCAATTATTTCTGAAAATTCAACCTTAGACAAGTCTTGTGATTTAAGGGCAGCTCCCAGCGCAACAAATAGTTGAGAGTTCTCAGGAAAGATAATTTGCTCTTCTCTTAATTGCAAGGTATCTATAAACCTTTTTCTAAGTTCTGATAAAAAGTATAAAGGTCCCCCTAGGAAAGCAACATTACCTCTAATAGGCTTTCCACAGGCAAGTCCACTTATTGTCTGATTAACTACTGATTGAAAAACAGAAGCAGCGATATCTTCCTTGGCTGCACCTTCATTTATCAAAGGCTGTATATCTGTTTTAGCAAAAACTCCACATCTAGAAGCTATAGGGTAAATAACCTTGAAGGACTTGGCTAATTCATTCAAACCAGAAGCATCTGTCTGTAGCAAGCCAGCCATTTGGTCTATAAAGGCTCCAGTACCTCCTGCACAAGTTCCATTCATTCTCTGTTCTAGTCCACCAGAAAAATAAGTTATCTTTGCATCTTCTCCACCTAATTCTATAACAACATCTGTTTGAGGGATATAGCTTTCAACGGTGTGAGTGCAAGCTATTACTTCCTGAATAAAGGGTATATTCATCCACCTTGAAACAGCCATCCCACCTGAGCCTGTAACCATCATTGTTATTTGGCTATTAGGTATTTTACTGTAAGTCTCTTGAAATAGTTCTACAATGGTTTTTTTAATATCAGAATAATGACGTCTATAATCGCTAAATATTAACTTATTATTTTTGTTTAAAACTACCATCTTAACTGTAGTTGATCCTACATCCATCCCCAAATGATACGTTTCTCTCATCTAATCAACTCCATTTACTCATTAAATAAAACAATAACTATTCTTAGCAAATTTTAACACCAAAGATTAATCTAGTCAACGAACTCCCTCTTTCTGGTTTTTATAATAAAAGGCAGCATTTTATCTACACTGAATAAAAACTGCCAAGCTTAACTATTTACGTTCTTTCCTTTAAATATTAACACAGAAGACAGAAAACGGCTAGTCTTTTCTACCTGTTCCATGATTAATTACGGTAATAAGAGGACTTTTTTTAACATTTACATAAATTATTCCAGTTTTCAAGTATATTCTTTTTTAACAAAGACAATAATCTATATGTAATATGATTTCATTTTAGGAATATATTATTAAGGGTAGTACTGGAGATGTCTATAAGGAGGATTTTTTATGAGTTATTTCGAAAAAGCCAACCAATATTATAATACAAGGAATTATAAAAGAGCTATTCAATTATACGAAAAAGCTATTGAATATAAAGAAAATGAATCTGCTTCCTTCTATAATGCTGGAGTATGTTTTATTAAATTAAAAGAATATGAAAAAGCAATTACATTTTTGAAAAAAGCTATCCAATTAAAGAGAGACAGCAAGTATTTCTTTAATTTAGCTTATTGCTATGCTATGCTTAAAAACTCAAAAAAGGCCCTTATCTATTTCAATACTGCTTGGAGCTTAGATAATGCAGATAAGGATTGCGAAAAAGCTATTAAGCTCATAATAGATGGCTATAAAAAAAATCCCCGTTAAAGGGATTATTTCCATTCCGCTTCTAAGGAAGCATTCCGGTGGTCCATATTAAATCTACTGCTGTTATAATAATTGCCACCCTTGTAAAAGGTTGTATCCACATTAATCCATTGATTATTTACATATACTTGGTTCCAGGCATGGCTAACCCAGCTTATGCCATTGAACCCTTCCCCAGTAATCAACCTTACATCTAAATCAACAGCTCTACACATAGCAATATACAAACAGGAATAGTCAAAACAAATACCTTTTCTTTCAGTAAAAGCTGCAATAGCACCAGATTTAACTCCAAAATCATTATTTAAAATTCTTTTAGCCTTTTCATCATCATATTCAATATTTCTTCCTATCCATTCATAAAGAATTTTTGCTTTTTCATTGTCATCCTTGGCTTTGCTCACCAACTTTTTAGCAAAGTTATCTATAGTTGAGTTAGATCTAATCCCTTCTTCTAAAGTTATTCCATTATAATATACAATTGTATCAATGCCTGCAATGTTTTTAGAAGCCTCTCTAACTTCTATTTTCATTGAATTATTAATTATATTGGGAATTTCCCTTGCCACCTTGGAGTTGGCAATTGGTACAATTATATCCTTACAAATATAATTATATATGTTTGAATTTGATAAATAATCATTAAATCTAGTATTTATATTCATAAATGCTAGCACATTGAATAGTAGTGCTAGTACAATTATATAACATATAGATTTGGGAATTTGAAAGGCAGCAGATAAAAATCTAGTTAGGCAATTACTTTTATCCTTTATAGATTTCTCTAAACCATCCAACACAGGAAAAATTATGGCAATGTTTAGTAAATAGAAGATGGATTTTATAATTTCATAAAACAAGAGAGCCATAATTGGTAGCACTATTATGTATAACAGATATGGCTTGCCCTCTAAGTTCCTAATTAAACTTGCTGGCAAGGCCTCATATATTTTTCTATAGATCCCAAAATCATGTTGGATAAATATTCTTTTTAAGAAAAATAACCCTGTAATTAATGCTACTATAATTCCTATATCTGCTTCAGTTGAACTTATGTTTTTTTTCAGCTCCACACTAGAAAATCTCTTTAAAAGTCCTGAAAAAATAGGATATATAAAAGAAATAACAAGGATTAAGGAAATGATATTTATCTCCATAAACTAACCTCTTTCATTAATCAAGAATGGAATGATTTATTACCTTCTCTATTACAGATTTAGATAGTTCCCAACTAAATCCTTTACTAACTAAATATCTTAATAGTTTCTCATAAACCTTTCTCCTATCAGTTTCCCTTTTTAAAATAGTTCTATATTTTTTCTCTGCTAATAGTTTAGCATTAGTTTCTTCACAGTCACTTTCAATGTTTTCTAAAACACTTTCAATTATTTCCTGGCTGATGCCTTTTCTTAGCAAGTCATACTTTATTTTATTTTTACCTGCAGTTTTTTGTTTGTCTTTTATATACCTCTCTGCATACTTTCTGTCATCTAAAAGCTTATACTCTTGCAAAAAACTAGTTACCTTTTTAATTGTTACTTTATCATAGCCTTTTTTAAACAGTTTATCCTGCATTTCTTTTTCTGTTTTATAAGTTCTCTCTATATACCTCAAAGCCGAATTCTTAGCCTTCATGTAATTATCCTCATTGATAATCTCCCTAAGTTCATCATCCTTGATTGTCTTTTCCTTTTTTAAGTCATACTTATAAACAACTTCTGCAGCGCAGCTAAAGGCATATTCTTCATCTACATATACATTAACTCTATTTTTGTTGTTTTTCTGCACTTCAACCTTTGTAATAATCTTTTCCATATTGTTACCTTCTTCACTTCCTTGCTTTTAATATATGTATGGTTGGATTATTGAAAACCTCCCTAGCCACCATATGTATTTCTTCCTTATGAAGTTTTTCGATATTCTTCATATCATCTATGAATTCATATATACTTTCACCTTCCAAGGATTGATGCAAAATATAATTAGCCAAATCCGTAGAATCTTCTAAAGTTGAGGCAACTGATGTTTTTAACACCTTTTTAATTAAGGTAAACATATTATCATCATTTACCATACTACCCATCTTTATTTCTTCTATACAAGTTTTTATAACCTCCATAGCTTCTTCTACCAATGATTCTTGTACAGCTGTATAAATGTAAAGGTTCTTTAACTCCTTACTTGTATCCAGGTGGGTATATACATCGTAAGCTAATCCTCTTTTTTCTCTTAGCTCCCTAAACAAGATAGAATTTGTACTTTCACCAAGTCTATGATTTAAAATTCTTAATGCTAATTCCTTTTCTTTATCTAGATTATGAAAGGTATAAAGATATGTTATTGTACTTTGCTCGATATTGCTTTTATAAGTTATCTTTTTTAGGTTGATATTATTTTCTATAATAGGTTTCACTTTAGATATTGTTTTACTTTGCCAATGTCCAAAAAGGTCTTTTACCATTTTTATTGCCTTTTCATGTTCTAAGGATGAAACCAAGGTTATAATGGAATTATTAGGCACATAATTCTTTTTATAAAAATCTATTAATTGATTTCTAGTAAAGCTCTTTATAGTTTCCGGCCTTCCAATAACATCATACTTTAAAGGACTTTCCTTAAATCCATGATAATTTATCATTCTAAAACTATAATCCTCAATATCATCACTAATTGAATTATACTCTGCCAGTATAACTCCTTTTTCTTTTTTAATTTCTTCCTCTGGAAATGTAGAATTTAATAACATATCCGCTAATATCTTTGTGGCATTTTCTACTTCTTCCTCAAGGACTGTCATGCTATAAACAGTGTTAGTATAATCAGTATAGGCGTTATATTCACCACCTAAAAATTCTAATTCTTTATTGAGTATCTCATTATTTCTATTTTTAGTTCCCTTAAAAATCATATGTTCTATAAAGTGAGATATTCCTCTTTCCTGCGGCTCTTCGTATAAAGCACCTATATTTATACCACATTGTAAAGATGCTATACTTGTATTTCTCTTCACAGTTATTATCCTTAATCCGTTATTTAGTTTTGTATCTTTTGCATCAAAAAAATTATAATCCATAGTCATCTCCAATTTTTATATTATATTAACAAGTCTATTACTCTACTATTTTACTAGATTATATTAATAATTACTATAAGATAATGATAAAATCACTCCCCATAAAAAGACACAGAGCACCAGTTTTCTGCTATAGGTTATTGTTGACTTAAATAAAGACCACTGATATAATGTACAGGCACTCTTAAAGAGAATGTAGACAGTTCGTAACCATCCTGTCTTAAAATAAAACTAGGGAGGAATTACAAATGAAATTATCTATCAAACAACTTTCTATTTCTGCTATGATTGCAGCAATGTACACAACCTTAACCATTATATTTTCTTTTATGAGCTATGGGGATGTGCAATATAGATTAGCAGAAGCATTAACAATCCTACCAGTCTACTCACCTATTTATATTCTAGGTCTTTTTATTGGATGTATTTTAAGTAACTTACAGAGTCCTTTAGGTCCTATAGATATAGTCATAGGCTCACTAACTACCCTTGTGGCAGCTACTATGACTTATTTTATTGGAAAGAGCAAATTAAAGTATAAGACTTTTCTTGCTCCCCTACCTGCAGTTGTTTTAAATGCTCTAGTAATAGGAATTGAATTACACATCTTAGTAGATGCTCCTTTAGCCTTGGGTATGCTTCAAGTTGGCTGGGGACAATTTGTCTGCGCATATGTATTAGGATTGTTATTAATGAAATATATAGAAGGTAAAAAGTCACTAAAAAAACTTCTTTCAGAAAACTAACATAAAAAACAGCTTGCATTTAAGCAAGCTGTTTTTTTATGTTTTTAGTCTTCTACTAGCTCAAATTGATCCTTACCAACACCGCAAAGTGGGCAAAGCCAATCTTCTGGAACATTCTCAAAGGAAGTTCCAGGTGCTACACCGTTATCTGGATCCCCTTCTGCTGGGTCATAGATATATCCACATGCAATACATACATACTTTTTCATAGTTATCTCTCCTTTTAATTAAAATATGTTTCATATAATTATTATATAATAATAATTATATTTTGCCTAGCACTTTTTCCAATGTTTTCTTTAATATTATCTTCTATTTATCTAGTACATATTCATAAAAATCTCTTTTTATGCTTTGCATCTTTCCAATAAGAAAGAAAATCCTAATATTCATAAAAGGGTTCTATGTGTACAATTAGCTGAGCACCGTCATTAAATTCTTCTTTAATCCGTTCCTCAATACGATGGATTAGTTTATGGGACTGTTCTACATTCATATTTGCTTCTATTTTAACATGAAGATCTATATAGAGATTCCCCATAGTTCCTCGGCTTCTTATTTTATGAACATCTTTTACTTCCGGAAACGAAAGGACAGCTTCCTTTACCCTATTAGTATCCACTACTGCCTATCAACTAAGACAGCACAATTTTCTTTTAAAATTTCGTACACAGCATGAAATATAAAAAAACCTACAATT
>JGI24710J26742_10000611_pt1 | contig 33175 bp, 28 predicted proteins | sample BioPla2DNA2_FD_26742 | JGI IMG/M metagenome (IMG submission 26742)
CAAAGCAGATAAAGAAGATTNCTTTTAGGGCATTNAGTTGAAGCGGGACTTCCAGAAAAACAAGGATTGAAACGACGTTAAGCGGCCTAAAATGTACGACTTAGGCTATCGGTTGCAGCGAGACTTCCACCAAAACAAGATTCATATCCACACCCAAACTACCACCAAGGAGGTGCAAAATGAAGATAATTCTAAACACCCCAGGACTCTACCTTTGTAAGAGGGGGGAATGCTTCCAAATCCAGAGTGAGAATGAAAAGCAGGAAATTGCGGCAGTAAAAGTTGATCAAATAATGATTACAACCCATGCTGCCCTTACCACCGATGCAATTGAACTTGCCCTGGAAAACAACATTGACATTATATTCCTCAAAGTTACCGGACAACCGATGGGACGTGTTTGGCATTCTAAACTTGGTAGCATCACCACAATAAGAAGAAAACAACTATTCCTTCAAGACAATCCCCTTGGATTACAGCTTGTGAAAGAATGGCTTGCAGAGAAGATGGACAACAAGATAAGAGTATTGAACAAACTGGCGGTTAACCGCAGGGATGAAGAAAGACGGGAAGTGATAAAAGAAGCAATACAAAAGTTGGAAACACAAAAGAAAAATATTTTATCGATTAAATGTGATGAGGCAGTAAATAATGTTCGCAATTCATTGCTTGGTTATGAAGGAACTGCGGGAAGAGTGTATTTTGAAACCCTTGGGAAGCTAATACCGAAAAAATATGCCTTTGAATCAAGGAGTAGAAACCCCGCACTAGATCCGTTTAATTGTATGCTAAACTATTCCTATGCAATTTTATACTCCAGTGTCGAAAAAGCCTGTATCATTGCCGGACTTGACCCCTATATAGGTATTTTGCATACCGATAATTACAATAAAAAGGCCTTGGTCTACGATATGGTGGAGATGTACAGAGGCTATATGGATGAAATAGTTTTTCGCCTGTTTAGTACAAAGAAGGTGGAGGAAGACTTTTTTGACAGAATAGAAGAAGGTTATTATCTCAATAAACAGGGCAAACAGCTTCTGATAAACGAGTACAACAAAGAATTGGAAGTGAAAATGAATTACCGGGGAAGAAGGATAGAGTTTGCCAACATTATTCAGTATGATTGTCATCAGATTGCCAATAGAATACTGAAGGAGGATATAAAATGTTGACATGGGTAATTTATGATATTGTATCTAACAAAACCCGGAACAAAGTCATAAAGAAATGTAAAAATGTCGGGCTCTATCGTGTTCAAAAAAGCGTGTTTCTTGGGGATTTGGAGAGTAACAAATTTGATGAGCTGAAATTAGAACTTGATAGCATGATAGACGGTGAAAAGGATTCGGTTTATGTGTTTACCATGAGCAAGGCTGAACTTAACAAGGCAGGGTTGTTGGGACAAGCCTTTGATAAGGAGTTGGTAACTGATGAAATCATCTCAAAGTTTTTTTAATGAGAATCAACGCTATATAACACCTTCGGATATGATTGAGTTTTTGTATTGCAAAAGATTTATTTATTATATGAAATGTCTTGGAATCGGACAGAATGAAGAGAAGCGTTTCAAGGTTATGATGGGCAGGGAAATACATGAAAAAAGGGGAAGTCAAAACAAAGAGTATTTGCCTAAGAAAATCGGTTCCTGTAAAAAAATTATATCGGTAAACCTGGTTTCTGAAAAGCATGGGATAAGAGGAAATGCCGATGAAGTTCATATCCTTGTGGATGGGACAATGGCACCTTTAGACTACAAATACGCCATATATGATGAAAGGCTCTTTAAAACTTATAAAAATCAGTTGGTCATGTATGCCTTAATGATTAAAGAGGTTTTCGAAAAAACAGTTCAAAAGGGATTTATAGTATATTGCCGGGAAGCAAACAGATTGGTGGAAGTTGATATTACAAAAGAAGATAAGGAGAAGGTCGGCAGTTATGTTGAAGAATATCGAAGGATTCTGGACGGTTATTATCCTGAGGCAACAAAGCAAAAAAGCAAATGTGTTGATTGCTGTTACAGAAACATCTGTATAAGAATTTAGAATAAATATAAGCACCGTTAGTGTTTTACGGCACTAACTTTTTTTCTCTATAAAGAAATTGAGTATAATTACCGAAAAATAAGACGATAAAGAATATTATACCGTATTGTCAATAAGCACCACAAAACTTCAACTATAGTTTTAAATGGCTAGAAAAAGTTTTAAGAAACAAACTGAAAGTGAAAAAATATACGGGAAATGAGGGATAAAAATGATGTGGAAGGACAAGTATAAAATTGGTGTAGACTTAATTGACCAGCAGCATAAAGAACTTTTTAAACGTGTATCGGATTTTACTCAGACCATTCGAAATGAAGAAAATTGGGAAGCTAAGCTGGATAAAGTAAAAGAAACAATGTCATTTATGAAAGATTACGTAATTGTTCATTTCAATGAAGAAGAGGTCTATCAAGAACAAATTAATTATCCTGAGCTTGAAGAGCATAAACATGCCCATGCCAAGTTTAAAGAAGGTATTGACAATTACGTTAAGATTTTTGAGGAAGAGGGCTTTAATGAAGAAAAAATACAGGAATTTGGCGGGAAACTTATGGCTTGGCTTATTATGCATGTTGGAAAAATGGATCAGAAGATTGGGGAATATGTGAAAAGCAAAGGAGGGCAGATTTGATGAAAGTAGAATACGTAAACTCATTTTATAAAGCTACAAAAGACGTTTTGCAGTTATTGGTTGACATAGAACCCCAAAGGGGAGAATTGAAAGTAATAGAAGACTTGGTAAGCAATAAGGATGCCAATGTTGAGCTGGGGGTAGTGGGAGATTTAAAGGGGACAATTCTCTTTAGCTTTCCTAAAAACATGACTTTGGAAATGGTAAAAATCATGTCCGGTATGGAAATGGATAAGATAGATAACTTTGCATCTTCAGCTCTGGGTGAAGTAGCAAATATTATCGGAGGAAATGCATTGACACTTTTATCAAAACACAATTATACCTGCGATATTGCTCCTCCACAAATTTTTATAGGTGAGTACAAGCCTTTGCATGCGGGAAACGGGAAGGCATTGCTGTTACCCATATTAACCCCGATTGGGGAATTTGATATCTCCATCCATTTAAAAGAATGAAATAATAGACTTGAAACAGGGGCTTCTGTTAACCAAAGCAGAAGCCCTTGAATTTTATGCGGTCTACTAAAATGTTCACATTTTGCAGCACGATTTAGTAATATTTATATTGAATAAATTATATTGCTATAATATAATTTATGTAGAATATTTTGATGTATTTAAAAAGAGATATGGACATATTGGTTTCTTTACTGCAGTATATTATACTAAGCCAGATTGGAGACTTGTGTATTATTTATAGTCAAAAAGCTGGCTTAGTATATATAAATTAAATTTAGGCTAAAATATGGGGGGTAAATAATGAAGGTAAAATTTGGACTAATTTACTATGTGCTCATTGTATGCATGCTTATTAGCAGCATTTCTGTTGCAGCTTCGGGCATTAATACTTTAAATGATGTTGTTCAGAATACACAGGCTGATAGCGGCTATCCACAATCTTTTCCCGATATTGAGGGACACTGGTGCAGAGAATATATTGAAAAGTTTTTAAGCAAAAAGTGGGTTGTAGGCTATAACGATGGGCTGTTTCGTCCGAATAGGTTTGTAACTAGGGCGGAGTTTACGGCAATGGCTATGAACATTTTCAAGAAGGTAGAAGGTGTATATGAATGCAATTTTACCGATGTAAAAAAGGACGATTGGTTCTATAATGTCGTAGCTTATGCTGCCACTGAAGGCTTAATACAAGGATATGAAAACGGTTCGTTCAAACCGATGGATAACATGAGTAGGCAGGATGCGGCTGTATTGGCTGCAAAGCTGTTTGATGTCGGTTTTTTTTGAAGGGGCAGAAGATTATAAGTTTAAAGATGAAGATACATTTCCGGAATATTCATATAAAAGTATAAAAAATCTCGCATCTCACGGTATTATACAGGGTTATCCCGATGGGACATTCAGACCTGCAAGGCTCATAACCAGGGCAGAAGCGGTAAGGATGCTTGATGTTGTATTGAAGTATATAGAGGTACCGAAGCCGGAAGAGACGATTCCTGTAGCACCACCAGAGACGCCCAGTCCGAGTCCGACGGTTACGTCTACACCAACACCAACACCGACATCTACTCCTAAACCGTCAAGGAATACAGGCGGTGGTGGAACGGTAAGAGATCCGAAACCGGATCCGACGCCGGATCTAACACCGAACCCGACACCGGATCTAACACCGGATCCGACACTGAACCCAACAAAGAAGCCAGCTTCTTTATACCGTACATATACAAGTTCGGAGGATTTTAATGAGGGAGAATTAATGGATGTGACCTCAAGACTAGAGGATCAATTGGTGCTTCAAGACAGAAGGATTGACCAAAGCACGGGATCAATACAAAATGTATATGGAGAAAAGCCGGATTCTTTATACATAGAGGTTACTCAGAGTGTGGCAAAGTCGGTTTTAATGCCGTTTGGAGATATGGTAGAAGTGAATATAAATTTAAAAGGTGCTGGGGAACCATTGGAGATTAAAAGGGATCCTATAGACCTGATAATTGCAATGGATAATTCGGGAAGTATGGAGTGGGGAAATATGGATTACGTGGTCGAAACCCCCAATCGCATGGATTATGCAAAAGAAGCATCAAAAGGAGTTATTGACTTAATGCAGTCCTTTGATAGGGCGGCAGTAGTTGAGTTTGCGGGAAGTGTATGGGTGCAGCAGGAGCTGACCGACGATAAAGAAGTTTTGAAACAAAGCATAGACGATACTCCGGCGTCTCCGTGGGATGGAACTTCTATTGGTGCGGCATTGAGTCAGTCAATTGAGATTATTGCCGAAAAAAGTGATGCCGGGCGGCAGAAGGCAATTTTATTGCTCTCAGACGGTGCCGACAATGGATGGAGTTCTTCTGAGATTTTGCAGCAGGCAGAAATAGCAAAAGAGAATGGGATAAAAGTATATTGTATAGGACTTGGAAGCGGAGCGGATCAGGATTTATTAATGGAGATTTCTGATATTACACTGGCAGAATATTCTTTCAGCCCGACTATGGAAGAATTGGAAGAAATGATGTTTGAAGTGGCAAAAGAGATTTTTGATACTGCAGGAAAGATTGTAGTGTTTGAAACAAAAATAGAGGGTCGTATTGTAGAGGATGGAATCATACCTGCACCTTATGATATCATTGATAACAGTGACGGGAGCAAAACATATCAATGGTACTATGACAGCCTCGTTACCGGAGAAGAAAAAAACATATCAATATCTTTTGAATGTAACGAATCGTACGACGTATCAAAGGCATTTTTGATGAAGGACTCAAAGCTTCGTTATCTGGACAAAGATGATGAATGTGTTGAGGTTAATATTGATGATGTCCTGCTTCCGGTAAGCAGATATTGCGAAGAAGGAAGATGGATGACCATATTCGACAGTGAACGTAGTAAAACAAAGTGGGGAAGCATTTGGTGGAACGGGAAAATTTACAATGACGCAGCACTAAATGTTATGGTTTCAAGCAGCGAAGACGGAATAAACTATAGTAGTCCTGTGAGTGTTTCTAATTATAGCAGCTTTGAAATACCCGACGGAAGGTATGTTAAGCTTGAGGTTGACTTTAAGCGATCCACCGATGGGTTCAGTCCTGAATTATTTGATATTACTATTGCGGAAGCGGGTTATGAGTTGCCGGAGTACACAAATGCCGCTCCAGTAATTGAAGAGGTATCGTCGGCGTCGGGAATAGTGGGCAATTGTGTATGGCTTGTTGGCGTGGTGAGTGATGACTGTGTTTCTGATAAAGAAATGACCTTTGACTGGGAAGTTGTTGGCGATAATGCCGGGAACGTCACTATAACAAACAAAGAGAGCTTTATGGCAAATGCTGTATTTAGTGAACCCGGTGAATATATTATAGAGTTTAGGGTAAATGATGGAGAAAAGAATTCACAAATAGTTGTTGAAGCTATTATAAAGGATGTACAAATACCGCAACCGAAATAGTGACTGACAGAAGTTCACGGTATACTGTTTTAGCAAAAGGCAGGGCAGAGTCCCTGTCTTTCTTTAGTGGGATTTCACGAAGTGTAATGACCAAAAAGCGAAGGAGCTCGATGCCCATGAGCTTTTTTTTATTTTAAGTAGATTTCGAGGAACATAATTATCTTTATCGTCGTCTATAATAATAGACATTAACAAAACAATGGAGGAGTTTTTATGAGAAAAAAAATAATTGGAAGTACTATTTTATCTGTTGCATTATCTTCGATGCTAATAGTTCCGTCCTTGGGACAAGATGTACAGGTTCGGCCGATATCGGCTGAAGATAATGAAATTATTCCTATTTTCTACAAAATGCACTGGTCAGAGATATTCATAGACCAATTGTCAAAGGACTATGATATTGGGTCGCTATTTAGCGGGAAAGACCTTGATACGGCTATTAAAGCTGAAGATTATCAAAACATTGTAAGGGTTGTATTGGATGCAGAGTATAACGGTGCACCGGATGCAATGACCAGAGAAGCTGTTGTTTATGAACTTATGAAAGTATGGGCAGAAAAGACGGGGCAGGATCTGGATCAAATTGCGACTATAAAAATGATTATCTATTCAGATACGGAACAATTTGACCCCAAATATAACCATGCAATAACTGTGGCGTATATGAAGGATGTTGCCAAGGGTAGAGGTGGAGGAATTTTTGATCCTAAGTCCGATGTTACATATGGTGAATTGGCTGCACTGATATTTAATACAGCTGAGGCTGTTAAAAAAGAGAAAGAGCCTGATGTTCAGCCCATAGCAGAAGAAAGGTTTGAGACCCGGGGAAGCTATGAAATAAAGGATGGCAAAGTGGTATTTGATTTTGAATTAGTGAGCCACTATACCAAGCCAAAGGATTTATTGTTTGGTTCCGGTCAGCAGTTTGAACTGACTATAACCGATGAAAAAGGCGAAGAGGTATACAGGTTTTCTGATGGAAAATTCTTTACACTGGCACTGGTGACAGAGACCGTCAATCCGGGTGAGGCTTTAAAATGGCAGGATGAATGGGATATGACCGATAAAGAAGGAAATAAATTAACAACGGGCAAGTATACGGCAAAAATCGATATCATGGTTGTACCGGAGGAAAATAGCGAAAAAATTGAAGAAAGCCAGCTGACAACTGTAATTGAATTTGAATTGACTGATGTTTAAGATTATTTAATGAATCCAATTGATTAAAAGTTAAAATACTTTTATTGGCTTGGTGGATATGTTATCTGCCGGGCTTGTTTTATGTACATAACTTGTATAGTCTTACCCAAAACGATGTGTAAATATCAGTGCCAGTGATCCCAATGGCTCTAATGTGGATGGAAGCATTCAGTATGTTAGGTACCGATGGGAGGACACCTCTGACGAGGTGAAGGATTCAGAGGGAAATGAAAGTTACTATATATCTGAGCCGCTTATGCTGGACAATGATGCTGGTGAAGGTGGTATCAACATTTTTGAGACCTATGACAATGATGGTAAGGTAAATGTAGCTTTCGACATTTCAGAGGATCCCGAAGGCTATACATATTCTATAGCGGAGGATGAAGGTCCTTTTTCCGAATTTGAGGATTATGTCGATTCAATACAATACACCTTTTTGGACCAATCAGACGGCGAAAAAACCCTTCGTGTTAAATACAAAGATCCAACGGGTAATGTAACGGAGGTCATAAAGATGGGAAAAATAAGAGCAAATCATTTAAAAAAAGCATTGAGCATTCTTCGTTTCTGTTTTAGTTATGGTATCGGCAATAATACCGGGTGTTGGTCCTAAATCCTATGCGTATATGAACGAGGAAAACATAATAAAGGGCTGTAACGGTTTTATTGAATATCTAGTTGATAAAAATGACGGAAGGTTCATAATCAGAACAGTTGAGGGTATCCCTCAAAAAGATCAGGATGACAATAAAAAGAAGCTCAATAGTTCGATTGAACTTGCTCTGAAATATGATGAAGCAACCGTGCAAAATGAGGACAATCTGGCAATATATTATTACAACGAACAGTTTAATAAATGGCAGTATTTGGGCGGTGAGGTGGATAAAGAGGCAAAAGAAGTGAGAATTAAACTAAACCACCTGAGTAAATATACATTGATCGAGGATGAGTCAAAGGATAAATTTATATTTAGTTTGGGGGGAATTCAGTCTCCATTTGGGTTTTAGAGGACAAAAACATTATGTAGGGGAAATTGTTTCGCCTGCAAGGTTTTGGTTTTAGAGAACAAAATTCACTATGTAAAAGAAGCTTAAAACCCTAAATAAAACATATATAAAGCAATTAGCAGGATAAGAGTGCCCATCACAAATTTAAGTATTTTGCTAAAAATACCGTATTTGCCGCTGGAAGTTATTTTTTTAATGAAAGCAACGGAGGTTCCGGTTATCAATACCAGTACACTATTTCCGATTGAATAAAGAAGCAACAGTACAATACCCCATACCACGCTGCCGCTTTTGGCAACAATGCTCAGCAGAACCACCAATACCGGGGTTGCACAGGGGGAAGAAAACAATCCTCCTAATATTCCGGCAACTAATGCCCCGATATAACCCTTTTTGGTTGATTTATCGATGAGATATGTAGAAGGAATAAAGTTATATATCTCCCAGGTTTGAAGTGCCATCAATACCATTAAAACGCCCAGAGCAATATACCACCAGCGACCGGAGGTTCCCATAAGCTTACCCAGCAATGATGCTGCTGTGCCCAAAGCTGTAAAAGTGATTGCCATTCCACAAGCAAAAACCAGCGATAATCTGAAGGCTTTTTTAGGATTATCGTTCCCTGTCCCTCCAACATATCCAATAATAAGAGGAATGGTTGAAAGAGAACAGGGACTAACAGAGGTCAATACACCTGCAATAAGTGCCAAAATTGGTGCGAGCCAAAAGCTTTCCGATATTAGTCTTGATAATGATTCCAGCCACTGATTTATCATTCTTCCATCCCCATTTCTCTAAGGACTGCAAGAATATCCGTTTCTGTCATGAGACCTTCATGAACAGTGAATAAATGCTCGTTTGTTTCCCGGTGTGAATATATATACATGCCTGCAGCATCAGGATCCGAAGGGTTGAAAGGGTTGCCTTCCTTATCATAAAAAACCTGTGTGGGGATTACCCGGATAGGATAGTCTTGTGCCACTTTCGTCAGCTTCTCCACATCCACGTATTTTATGATTACTTTTCCCTTAAGTTCTTCGTTAAGTTTCTCTAATGTAGGTTTCATCTCTCGGCAGGGAGGACAATAGTCTGCTCCGAAGTCTATCATAATGGGCAGCCCATAGGATTTTAGCCTGTCAAGATCCAATTTGTCCTCAACATGAAGGGCAAAATCCAAAGTTTGGTCATCAGATTCCCTGTTGTCGTCGGCAATAGATCCTTCTTTATTTTCGACGATGGATCCTATCTTGTTATTTGTATCCTGTTGCTGTCTTGCTTTAATAACGAATACTGTACCGATAGCAATAACAATAAGTATCGGTATAATAATCTTTGGTGCATATTTTTTTAACTTGTTTTCTTGACTTTCCATACAAATCACTCCTCAAAAATCTACATATTTAGCTATACCCACAAAAGCTTCCGTTAAAACAAAATAACCTTTCTCCACACGTATTAAACGCACCCTGATTCGATGGGTGTATATTATTTAAGCGGAGTATTTACAGGCTCTTTGCTTGCGAAACTTAAGTTTCTGGAATATCTTTCTCCACATTTATTTAATGCATTCAAATTCGATGGTCCTATTGATTTTATATTTACCCTGTGTTAAATTCTTATTATTGTCTCACTTTAAATAAAGGAAATTTAATTTGGTTGCTGTTACGATTTTCTGTATAATATCTAGGGCAGAACGATAAAGTGATTAACACAAATTATGTTGTTATGAAAGGATTGTTATAATGAAAGAAGAATTATTTGAAAAATACTCTGTACCCAAAGCAATAATGACATTGGCATTACCCACCATATTGGGCATGCTTGTTACTGTATTTTATAACATGGCGGATACCTTCTTTGTCGGTAAAACCAACGACCCCAACCAGATGGCATCGGTGGTGCTTATTTTTCCTCTATTTATGGTGCTAATGGCCTTTGGGAATATTTTTGGCATAGGTGGCGGTACTTATATATCGCGTTTGCTAGGTTTAAAGGAGTATGAAAAGGTTAAAAATGTTTCATCCTTCTGCTTTTTTGCCTGCATTGTTGTAGCCATTGTTATAGGTATATTATTACTGTTGTTTATGGAGGGAGTATTGTTTTTATCGGGAAGTACCGATAAAACTTATACCTTTGCAAAAAGTTACATGTCTATAATTGCAATAGGTACGCCCTTTATTTGCCTGCAGCAAGCCCTCGGACAAATTGTACGTGCTGAAGGTGCAGCCCGTAGTGCTATGATAGGAATGATGATAGGTACAATAGTGAATATTATATTGGATCCTGTAATGATTTTGGGCATGGGAATGGGGGTTGTAGGGGCAGCGATAGCTACTATTATTGGGAATATATGCTCTGTTTTTTATTATATTTATTATTTGACGAAGAAAACCACTGTTTTGTCCATATCTATAAAAAAGGTTAAAATGAAATGGGATATAATATCCAATATTTTGACAATAGGTATACCTGTTTTTGTAAATAATATCTTGTTTAGTGTAGCGAATTTGGTTTTGAATAATTTTGCTTCTGGTTATGGGGAAATTGTTGTTTCATCTATGGGTATACCCCATAGAATAAATTCTCTTCCGGTTATGGTAATGATTGGCCTTTCCCAGGGTATTCAACCCTTTATTGGCTATAATTATTCGGCAAAGAATCACAAACGCATGAATGATGCAATCAGGTTTTCCGTTATCTCTTCTGTGATATTCGGAACTATCATTACGGCGATATCCTTTTTTGCGGCAGAACCCTTGGTGGGGATATTTATAAAAAACACAGAAATTATTAAGATGGGTTCGATATTTTTAAAGATTTTTGTTATACCTATTCCAATTTTAGGTATCCAGTTTATTTTTATGAATGCATTCCAGGCTATGGGGAAGGCCTTACCGGCGTTGATTTTATCAATATGCCGTCAGGGGGTTGCATTTATTCCTGCTCTTATAATCGGGAAAAAACTGTTTGGATTATACGGGATTATTTGGGCACAGCCGGTATCTGATTTGATTACAATAGCAATATCAATTGTTTTATACATTATAATCTATGGATTTATAAAAAGAGAAGTGAGAACAAAGGAAGAACTCCTTGCGGTATCTTGAATTGTTTATCAATATCAAGGTGCTTAAAGGAAGGGCAAGGATATTTGAGAACTAAAGAGTTAATTACGGATATTGCTTTTTTTTTGCCCCTGAGCAGTTTTATTATCAGAGGGAAAAATGGTAACATATTCATGTAGTTTTTTATGGATACTTATTAATATATAAGTTTTTTACAAATCGAAATTTTCTTAATATGTCTTATTTTTATGACATATGAATTGTTAAGTTATATTGTTTTTTTAAAATTACACACTTATTCACATGAGATTTGTGCAATTTGCTAATAAAAGTATGATCTATCAATAATATAATATAATATTGTCTAATATTTTTAGTTTTAGGTGGTACTATAAAAATAAAATAAAATAAAAAAGAATGGAGAGGTGGTAGAATAATGCGATATCTATTAAACCTGATTGACTCTTTTGTGTCTGGAATTCCATCCGTGATTCATGCGGTGCTGCTGTTAGTTCTTGCATATGTAGTTGCATTGATTGCAAAAGCACTGGTCGTAAAAGCACTAAAGTTATTAAAGATTGATAAGCGAATTGATAAGTTAGGTGTAGTTGATGAAGCAACCGGGAGTTCGTTGGACTTTATTGGGAAGCTGGTTTTTGTAATAGTGTTTTTATTGTTCCTTCCCGGAGTATTAGACAAATTGGGATTTGATAATGTTTCGACTCCTATTACAATGCTGGTTACTCAGTTTTTAAACTACATCCCTAATGTTATTGCTGCTATTATTATTTTAATGGTTGGCGGGCTTGTGGCCAAAATTATTAGACAGTTAATAGCTCCAATACTCAAAAAGTTGAATGTTGATAAGTTACAGGAGAAAGCAGGAATATCGACTTCTGAGAATGCTACAATATCCTCGGTGATTTCATATGTAATTTATGTTATTATTTTAATTCCTGTAATTATTGCAGCACTGCAAGCTTTGAATATAACCGCAATTTCGAATCCTGCCATAGCCATGCTCAACACAATGTTTGGTATGCTTCCTAACATTTTTGTTGCTATTGCATTGGTTGTAATAGGAACAATTGTGGCTAGAATAGCAGGTAAGCTGCTGGCACAAATTTTATCCGGTCTTGGTACCGACTCTATTTTAAAGAAAATGGTACCTTCGGACAACTCAAAATTAAAGGATTTTTCCCTTTCAAAAGCAATTGGAGAATTTGTTAAATACGTTATAATACTTCTGTTTGTTGTTGAGGCGACAAATGTAATTAATCTGGAAGTACTCAGAAACGTTGGAGGAGCAATTATTGCATATCTTCCAATGGTTATTAGTTCGGTTATTATTTTGGGCATTGCTTTGCTTATATCATCATGGGTTGGAGGCTTCATAGAGAAAAAATGTCCTGACGCAAAATTAACCGCTACAATTGCAAAGACGGCGATTGTTGTTGTCGCAGTATTTATGGTACTGATTCAGCTTGGTATTGCCACGACAATTGTAAGTGCAGCCTTTATCATTGTATTGGGAGCTTTAGCAGTAGCCTTTGCAATTGCCTTCGGAATTGGTGGACGTGATTTTGCTGCCAACACATTGAAGAAGTTTGAGAGCACAAAGAAAAATTGAAAGAATTAAAAAATTATTCACAAAAAGCTGATGCAGATGGGTGCAATTATTAAGCTAAGGGAAATATGGAAGAAACATTGTGAAGCAAGTTGTAGAGCCTGTTGATACGACGCGGAAAGGGAGAGCATTGTTCTATGCAAAGCAAGTTTTGCTCGACCCCGAGGAGTATTTACAGGCTCTGTACTTGCGAAACTTAAGCTTCTGGAGTGTTTTTCCTTAGCTTTTATTCTGCATTTTACAAAGTGAGATAACCAAAAAGCAAAGGGGCTTGGAAGCCCTTTGACTTTTGCGATTTGGATTAGGCCTGTTGAGCCTATTAAGTGTTTTGATATAAAAGGTTCAACTTATCACACTTATAAGCTTCTAGCACTTGCATTTATCGAAATCTTTTCCGTTAAAAAACAGTAACAAGAAAACGATAATGAAAAATAGAATTTCGCTGTTGTCGCAGAAGAAACCCTTTTTAAAAAAGTTTGACATATTGATTACCTCCACATAAATTAGTTCAATACATAGTATTCAATTTACCCTATGGAGGTGCTTGGATAGGTATTCAGTAGAAGTNTTTTATAAAGTGCATCGAAAGATTGCATATTATTTACGTAAAGAAAAATGCGGAAGAAACATGACTTTCTTTCACATTTTTCTTTTAGCATCTATCATCGCAAGCCGTAAGTTTTATTTACACTCTGAACAAAAATGATTCCATTACCCGGTTGGTCAATCTGAAGTTTTTCCCTTACAGAAGAAGTTATTGGTGACGTTATTTGGTCGTCTGCAAGTATTAATACAATTTCTTTTTCCGGTTCTATATCCATTGAAAACAGTTTACTTGTTTCATGTATACCCGAACCCCTTGCATTGATGATAGTTCCCCCTCTTGCACCGGCTTCTTTCGCCGCATCTATAACAGATTCTGCCTTGCCCTTGTCGACAACCACATAAATAGCATTATACATTGTTTTTTCCGCACCTCGCTTTTCTTTGTTAATATCATTGCTTTCTATGGATTTAGTACCTAAAATGTTCATAACCGAAGTACTAAAAGCGATGCCATGATTTGGTTTATCAAAACGAAATTTCTTATTTAGCTCTTCAAGAGCATTATAAGTGGTTGTTTTTTTGCCCAACATTAATACAATTTCCTTCCTGATATCGGACAAATCAAAGAATTCAAGTATTCGGTTGTTAACAGTTCCTCTGCCTAAAAAAATTGTTCCTCCTGGCATGCCCATTTGCTTTGAAAATTTCATAACCTTGCTACCCAACCCAAAGTTAACGATTACACAAAGAAGCTCAATTTCAGCATTGTTTTGCATCCCTGTCCAGGCCTCCTTTTTTGGATTTTATCTTAAAAATCAAGCCTAAGATTTGTAAAGTAATGAGTGGAGTTAAAGCTACCATGGCAATAATCCCAAAACCGTCTATCAACACATTTGCACCCTCTATCTGTTCTGCGGCACCCTGTGCTAAAGCCAATATAAAAGTTGCGGTCATCGGTCCGGAAGCAACTCCCCCGGAATCAAAAGCAATACCCACAAACAGTTTGGGAACAAAATAAGTCATAATGATAGAAATAACATATCCCGGAAGCAAATAATGCCATAGCTGAACACCGGGAATCAGTATTCTTATCATGGACAAAGCCACCGAAAAGCCAACCCCTATGGAAAGAGCACCCAATACCGCCTTTCTTTTTACCGAACCACTGGTAACTTCCTCTATTTGATGGGTTAAAACATGAACTGCCGGTTCAGCCAGTATTGTCACCAAGCCAATAAGAAATCCAACAGTCAGGAGATAAAACTTGTTATCCAGTGATGCCAAAACATAACCCACAGTAGTTCCTACTTCCATAAAGCCTGCATTTACTCCGACCAGAAAAAATACCAATCCTGTAAAAGCATATACAAAACCCTTCAGGATTTTTCTAAAACCCCTTTTATCCAGCTTGAAAGATATCTTTTGGAAAACTAGGAAAACAACTATTAGGGGAAGCAAGGCTAAAAAGACTTCATACATTATTGTGGGTAATACATTAAAAAAGGGTGAAATAATGGAATTTGAGCTTGATACGTCAATTTCAAGACTTGAAGTTATTTTATCTGCTCTTGAGACAATACTCATGACCATAACTGCTATTATGGCACCGGCAGATGCAATTGCCACCAGACCGAAGCTGTCTTTTTCAGAAGCCTTACTGTCCTTTTTCAGTATTGAAACGCCCATTGCCAAGGCTAGAATAAAGGGTACAGTTAACGCCCCGGTTGTTGCACCTGAAGCATCAAAGGATATTGCTAAAAACTCTGGTGTTGTAAACAGTGCTAGACCCAAAATAAGAGCGTACAGTCCAGTAAGAACTTTGTATAGCGGTACATTAAACAATATTCTGAATAAACCTAGAGATAGCATTATAGCAATACCAATTGAAACAATTGCGACAATGCTGAATTTGGATATTACACCGGAAGTAACAAAATTCACTTGACCTGCCAGTATATGAAGATCCGGTTCGGCGATTGAAATAAAAAAGCCAAGTATTGCTCCGGCAGTTAATACTACCCATACATTATTACTCTTAGCAAGGAAGGATCCCATAAGATTTCCCACTGGAGTAATACCGAGATCTACACCTAATAAAAATATGGATAGTCCCAGAATAATTAGCAAAGCACCAATAAGAAACCTAATTAGTGTAGGAGTCTCAAGTGGTGTGATTGTAAAATTTAAAATCAAAACAATTATTACTATCGGAAGTACTGAAAACAAAACCTCTTTTAATTTGTCTGTGATTGCATTCAAACGCTTCTCCCCTTCACTTTGTTTATGATGATATAAAAATTATAACATTTATAAGTATCATATAACAAGAGGAAGGGGTGTATGTTTTTTTACATTTTTATTCACATAAATAACATACACCCATAGGGGAGGCGGCCGGTTTATACTAATCCCAATAACCTGACAGAATTTGCAATAATAAAGCATATTACAATGCCTGTAACAGTCGGAATGAGGATTGAAGCTAGGGTCCACCTAAGACTTTGAGTTTCTTTTTTTATGGTCCAGCATGTTGTGCCACAAGGCCAATGCATGAGGGAAAAAACCATAACACATACTGCTGTAAGCCAGGTCCAACCATTGGAAATCAGGAGTTCTCTTAATTCATGCAGGCTTTCAAATTCCATCATGCTTCCTTTGGACATATAACTCATTATTATAATGGGAATAACTATTTCATTAGCCGGAAAACCAAGGATAAAAGCCATTAGAATGTAACCATCCATACCGATTAATCTTGCAAACGGGTCAAGAAAACCTGCACAGTGGCATAAAAGGCTGACATCTCCAATGTTTATGTTTGCCATAATCCAGATTATTAGCCCTGCTGGTGCGGCTACTGAAATAGCACGCCCCAGAACAAACAGGGTTCTGTCAAACACTGATCTCACAATGATTTTTCTGATTTGGGGCTTCCTATAAGGCGGCAATTCCAGGGTAAAGGAGGAGGGAAGTCCTTTAAGTATTGTTTTTGATAGTATTTTTGAAATAAGTAATGTTGCAACAATCCCCAACATTATAACTCCTATTAATATAAGAGCGGATATTATAGATTGAAAAGGAGCTACAATGGATGCTGCAAAAAACATGGTGATAATGGATATCAGGGTTGGAAAGCGACCGTTACATGGAACGAAGTTGTTGGTGATTATTGCTATCAGTCTTTCCCTTGGAGATTCAATAATTCTGCATCCGATAACACCTGCAGCATTGCATCCAAATCCCATGCACATGGTCAGTGCCTGCTTCCCGTGGGCACAGGCTTTTTTAAAGAAATTATCGAGATTGAAGGCGACTCGGGGTAAATATCCCAGATCCTCTAAAAGCGTGAACAGGGGAAAGAATATGGCCATGGGAGGCAGCATAACCGATACAACCCATGCAACTGTCCTATACACACCTGTAACCAACAGACTGTGAACCCATTTTGGTGTATTTAGCCAGAGGAAAAAGTCGGTTAATCGGTCTTCGATCCAAAAGAGAAATTTAGAAAGCATTTCCGATGGAATATTTGCCCCGATAATAGTTAGCCAGAAAATTGCAGCTAGCAGGACAAGCATAATGGGAATTCCCAAAGCCCTTGATGTAAGCAGCCTGTCTATTTTTCTGTCAGTGCTGTTATATTGCTTATTATCAAATGTAATTGTTTTCTTGCTTACTTCCTCCGCAATGGTTACAAGCCTTGAAACAATTCTGTCCCTAAATTGTTCGGTTTCAATACCGTTTTGGGACAGGTGTAATTTTGCTGCTTTGAGAGATTTTTTGAGTTTGGCATCATTAAGAAGATCGAAGCCAAGGTACTTACTTAACGACTCCAAAAGGGTTGGCTCTCCGTCTAAGAGTTTTAAGGCAACCCAGCGGCTGTTTATTTTATTCTGTACTCTTTCGGGTATTTTTTCCTGAACCATATTTATTGCTTCTTCAATTGTATCCTCATATGTAATTTTAATTGGTGTTGTAGCTATAATTCCGTTGGTTAAATTATAGACTGCGTCCATTAATTCATTGAGTCCTTTATTGTTTCTGGCTGCTGTTGGAATTACAGGTACTCCCAGAATACTTGATAATTTATTATAGTCAATTTTAATTTTTTTTCTTTTTGCTTCGTCGATAAGGTTTACACAAACCACAACCTTATCGGTTATTTCAATTGTTTGCAGAACTAGGTTGAGGTTCCGCTCAAGGCATGTTGCATCGGTTACGANAACAGTGGCGTCAGGTTGACCAAAGCATACAAAGTCTCTTGCAACCTGCTCCTCTACTGAATTGGCCATAAGTGAATATGTGCCGGGTATATCTACCATGATAAAATTTTTATCCTTATGCCGATATTTTCCCTGAGCATTGGACACGGTTTTTCCGGGCCAGTTTCCCGTATGCTGGTTTAGACCTGTCAAACTGTTGAATACCGTACTCTTGCCAACGTTTGGGTTTCCCGCGAGTGCAATAACTTTGTCATTGGGGGTGGTTAATTGAATTTTCAGTTCCTTCACCAAAATACCCACCCCGGTGGATTGGCTTGTAAGGCCCATGTTTGAAATCCTCCTTACTATTTGTCGATGATTTATAGTTTTTTCAGAAAACGAAAAATACCGTCAGTTTACTTCTACCATAATTTTACTCGCCTCCTCAGAGCGTAGAGCGATAACTGCTCCCCGAATGTGGTAAGCTGTCGGATCTCCCGAGGGGCTTTTTTGCAAGGCCTCAACAACAGTGTCTGAAACCAGTCCAAGGTCCAACATTCTCCTTCGCATTATTCCGCTAGATGTGAGGAATTTTACTTTTGCTGTTTTCCCTAAAGGCAAAAAATTCAAAGAAATATATTTTTTATTCATGTTACAAACCTCCAATGTATGTTGTGTGTACCTGTTATATTAACTTGATGAGTGGAGAGAAATTTTGTTTCTCAAGACTAATATATGAAATATAAAATGTTGGTGTTACGAATATAATTAAATAAATTATAAATTTTATGGAGACAGTGATAATGATGAAGAATAATGAGTTTCATACAGTGCGTGGATACCAATTGCAAAAAAAAGATGGCAGATCCCTTACATCGGCTATGGAGGATTATCTTGAAATGATTTATAGAAATGTCCGGGAAGAAGGGTATATGCGTATAAATACCCTGGCAGGACTTCTAAATGTAAGACCCTCCTCAGCGACAAAGATGGTTCAAAAGCTTTCGGCACAGGGGTTTTTAAATTATCAAAAGTACGGAATTATTGGCCTTACAGAAAAAGGAAGAGAATTGGGGAGGTTTCTTCTAGAGAGGCATAATATTATTGAGAGATTTTTAATAAGTATAGGAATCAGTGAAAACCTTTTAAAGGAAACGGAATTAATTGAACATAATGTAAGTACCAACACACTCAGGAGAATTAATCAATTGAATTGTTTTTTCAAAAAGCATCCTGAAATTATTGAAGAGTTTGAAAAATTTAAGATGGAAAACAATGACGACTGTAGTTCAAGATGAATTAAAGCTTATGATTGATGTAATTAATAGATATTAGTAGACAATGACGACTGTAGTTCAAGATGAATTTACAGGTTAGATATTGCTTTGTGGGATATTATAAAGTAAAATATAGTTAGATTTAACGAAAGGGAAAGGTATTTTAAAGATGAAGATTGGTTAATTCAGCAGAGAATTCAATAGTACAGAAGTTGTATTATTAGTGTAGTGGAGCCTTTGAGCTTTGTTTTGTGCTGGGTTAACCTTGGTTTGGCAGGATTTTGCAAAGTGAAATAATAAATTATAAGTCCTATATCCCTGAAGTTTGTTATAAAACTTGGAATATAGCCTTAATAGCTAATAAAATTGATGTCACTTAGTTCTCTTGATATATTGTCAGAACATAACGATTATTAATATAATTTAGTTTATTTAGGCTTGTTATATTCATATCCCGAGGTTATTGTCTTTCCGGCACATTGTTATAGCGGTTTCATCAACTGAAACGGGCAAAGCAAAAAGGTGTTCCGATGCTTTGAGCTATATTGGATGTGAGAGGAGAGATTTTTTTATGCTTGTTTTAGAGGCGGGGAACATAAAAAAGTATTATAGAGACAAGCTTATTATTGAGTTTGACGATTTAAAAGTGTATTCGGGAGACAGAATAGGTATTGTGGGTCAAAATGGTTCGGGGAAAACAACCCTGTTGAACATATTGTCTATGGATATTGAGCCGGATCAGGGGTTTGTAAAGCAGTATTGTGACATATCCTATATTCGCCAGTTTTCCGATGAGGGAATAAAAGATGCGAATCCAAAAGCCCTCAAGGAATTTGATTTAAATCACAAAGCCCATCAGAAGGTATTCAGCGGCGGTGAAGAGACAAGAATAAAAATAGTAAATGCCTTCTCAAATGAAAGCTTGCTTCTGTTTGCCGATGAACCTACTGCAAATCTTGACTATAAAGGCATAGGTCTGTTGAAGCAAAAGCTGTCGGAGGTGGAAACTTTTTTACTGGTGAGCCACGACAGAACCTTGCTGGACAGCCTTTGCAATAAAATCCTTGAAGTTTGGGATTCAAAGATAAAAATTTATACCGGCAATTATTCTTCTTATAAGGAACAAAAGCATATAGAGCAGCAATATGAGATGCTTGAGTATGATAAATATGTTTTTGAAAAGTCAAAGATTGAAGAAGCAATAATTGACCGGCAGAACAGGTCTAAAACCATGAGGAAGACCCCAAAACGGATGGGAAATTCCGAGGCAAGGCTTCATAAGCAGGATGCGAAACAGAAACAGCAAAAGATAGACAAAACCGTTAAAAGTCTGAAGACCCGGCTCGAAAAACTGGAGGTTAAAGAAAGGCCAAGACAGGTTTCCAGGATTAAGCTGGATTTCTCCTTGACAGATCCCCCAAAAAACAAGGTTGTTATTTCTTCCGATGGTTTGACCTTTGGATATGGCAATAAGAAGATATTTGACAACGTGAAATTCAAGGTTTATAATGGCTCGAAAACCGCTTTGTGGGGGGAAAACGGGGCAGGGAAGACCACACTGCTTAACTTGATTGGCAGTTGTTCGGATGAGAGTATTTATGTTGTTCCCAAAGCAAAACTGGGTTATTTCCGGCAGGGCTTTGAAAACCTAGAATACGGCAAAACCGTATTGGAAAATGTAATGAAGGACAGTGTACAGTCCCAGTCAGTGGCAAGAACAATATTGGCAAGGCTTCTTATTTCGGGTGAGGACGTATACAAGAGGGTTGGTGTGTTAAGCGGCGGCGAAAAGATAAAAGTTTCTTTTGCAAAGCTTTTTGTATCCGATGCCAATGTTCTTTTGATGGATGAACCTACAAATTATCTTGATGTGCAGTCCATAGAGGCCTTGGAGGATGTTTTTTTGGAGTATGAGGGAACTGTTTTGTTTGTTTCCCATGACAGGGGATTTGTAAATAAAATTGCCGATAGGCTGCTTATTGTTGAAAACCGGGAAATAATTGAATTTGAAGGGACACCAAAGGAGTATTTTGACGGTGGGAAAAAGCCGGTTATCATGGCAAATAGTGAGGCGGAAAGGATTGCTTTGCAAATGAGAATTACAGAGGTAGTGGCAAGGCTTTCAGAACCCGGTGCGGACAAGGAAATGCTTGAGGAGGAGTACCGGCGTTTGATACAGCAATTGAATTCAGGTTGTCAAGGGGCTGACTAAAAATGGGAGTACACTAAAGCATTCCTTTAAATCGAATATTTATAAAAAGAGGAGGAAGAAAAACATAAGAAGGGAGTGTTTATACTACATTTGTATTTAGGGACAATCATTGATGGTGTGCTTTAGAAAGGGAGAAATCCCAGTATAGTTATTATATGTTTTTTAGGGAGGATTAGTTAATGAGTAAAAAGTTCATTGGCAAGTTTAAAGCTATTGCTTTTGCAGCGGCATTTGCATTCACATCAATATTTGCATCTCCTGTTTCTACTAAGGCTGTCGGCAGTGTTCCGTATAAATGGGACAATGTAGTGATTGGCGGAGGCGGAGGATTTATTCCGGGAATAATATTCAGCGAAACGGAAAAAGACTTGATTTATGCACGCACAGATATTGGGGGAGCTTACCGTTGGGATCCCTCTACAGAGACGTGGATTCCATTGCTTGATCATTTTCAAATGGATGAATACAGCTACTATGGAGTGGAGAGCTTGGCCACCGACCCGGTGGATCCGGATCGTGTTTACATAGCAGCCGGTATGTATACCAACGATTGGCTTCCGAACATGGGTGCCATCTTACGTTCCGATGACAGGGGCGAAACATGGGAAAAGACAATATTACCCTTCAAGTTTGGCGGGAATATGCCTGGACGTTCTATGGGTGAACGTTTAGCGGTTGACCCTAACGATAACAGTATACTGTATTTTGGTGCTCGCTGCGGAAAAGGTTTGTGGAGAAGTACCGACTATGGTGTAACATGGGCTGAGGTAGAGAATTTCCCTAACCCCGGAGATTATATATATGATCCCAACCATGATTATACTAAAGATATTATTGGAGTAGTATGGGTGGCATTTGATAAAAGCAGCAGTACCCGTGGCAATGCTACAAAGGACATATATGTTGGAGTGGCCGATAAGGACGAGAGCATTTACCGAAGCACAGATGGCGGTGCTACATGGGAAGCAGTTCCCGGACAACCTAAAGGATTACTTCCTCATCATGGAGTTTGGGCATCGAATGGGATGTTGTTTATAACCTATGGTGATACCTGTGGTCCATACGATGGCGGTGGAAAGGGTCAGGTGTGGAAGTATAATACCCTCACAGGTGAATGGATCGACATCAGTCCTTTACCTTATTCAAGTGAGGATAATCGGTTTTGTTTTGCAGGGTTAGCGGTGGATGCCCAGAATCCTGATAATATTGTTGTATCTTCCATGAATGCATGGTGGCCTGATGAATATGTTTTCCGGAGCACAGATGGGGGGAAGACATGGAAAAATATTTGGGAGTGGGGAATGTATCCTGAACGTATTCTGCATTATGAGCAGGATATTTCCAAAGCACTTTGGCTGGATTGGGGTACAGAGAAACCGCTTCCGGAAGTGAATCCAAAACTGGGATGGATGATAGGCGATATAGAAATCGACCCGTTTAATTCGGATCGTATGATGTATGGTACCGGTGCTACATTATATGGTACTGACAACCTTACCGACTGGGATAGGGGTGGTAAGGTAAAAATAGAGGTAAAAGGCATGGGAATTGAGGAATGTGCAGTTTTAGGGCTGATAAGTCCACCGGAGGGAGCACCGCTTGTTAGTGCAGTGGGAGATATTTGTGGATTTGTTCATGAGGAACTTAAAGTTGGTCCGAAAAAGTTTCATGTATCCGCTTATGCGACCGCAACAAGCATTGATTATGCCGAGCTTGCACCGAATTTTATGGCTTTAACCGCAGAGAGTGAAAACAATGAAACAAAGCGTATTTCTTTCTCCTATGACGGTGGAAAGAACTGGTTCCAAGCACCTAGCGAGCCCGGCAATTCAGTGGGTGGCGGCAAGGTTGCTGTTTCTGCTGATGCAAAAGTAGTTATCTGGACACCAAAGGATTCAGCTCCGGCACTTACAACCAACAACGGCAGCTCATGGACAATCTGTAGAGGTCTTGGTAACGGTGCCCGTATTGCATCCGACCGTGTAAATGGAAGTAAATTTTATGCCTTCTATGGTGGAAAGTTCTATGTGAGCACCGATGGTGGCGAGACCTTTACTACAACAGCTGCGTCAGATTTGCCTGATTCGGTTAATGATATTAAAGCAGTTCCGGGAGAAGAGGGACATGTTTGGATGGCTGCCAGGGATGGAGGATTGTGGAAATCTACTGACGGCGGTAATACATTCACAAAGCTTTCAAATATATCTACCGCATATGTGGTAGGCTTTGGTAAGGCTGCACCGGGTCAGGATTACATGGCTGTTTATATAACCGGCGAAATAGACAATGTTTTAGGATTTTTCCGCTCCAATGATGCTGGCAAGACATGGGTACGTATTAATGATGATGAACATGGTTATGGTGCCGTTGATACGGCAATAACAGGAGATCCTAGAGTTTATGGTCGTGTTTATATTGCTACTAACGGTAGGGGTATTATTTATGGTGAACCTGATTCAGATGCTCCAATACCGACTCCGACGCAATCACCTAATATTAAGGTTGGAGATTTAAATGGGGATGGAAGCGTTGACTCAACAGATCTTACACTTTTGAAGAGATTTGTTTTAAGAAAGATTGATGGTTTTGAAATTGAAGACGGCTTGTGGGCGGCAGATTTAGATGGCGATGGGGATGTAAATTCAACGGATATAACATATATGAAGAGGTTTATACTTAGAAAGATTGAGAAGTTCCCCAAAGAATAGTTATCAAAACTAAGGGTGTATAAAACAAATATGTGAAAAATATACATCCAAAACTAAATAGGATATCGTAACTTAGTAAAAGCCTTGGGAAAATTGTTTTCCAGGGCTTTTAAAATGGACAGGCGTCTACAACTTGCTTCACAATGTTTCTCCCACATGTTTCTTCACTTAAATAATATATACCTATCGTGATAAGTGTAAACAAAATAAAGTTGAACGCTTATAGAACTGCGGCATATTATAACTTAGGAGTGATTTTAATGAATTTAAGGCTTCAAGGAAATACTATAGCGATAAAACTGTTAGTTTAAAGGTTTTTGTTGAAATATATAGAAGAATAATAATAGAAAGTCTCAAAAATTAGGGATTGCTTTTTTAGGGGATGAGGACACATATGTGGCATAAAATTAAAACGATCATAAGGTTCTTTTATCATAGAGTTGTGCTTATATCTATATCTATAGCTATTGTAATACAACTAGCTGTCTTAATAGCTGTCATTTTAAGGTTTAATAACTACTTTGTTTTATTTTATTGGGGGAGCATATTTATCAGTATATTTACAGTATTCTGGATACTAAATGATAAGATCAATCCTTCATACAAGATTGCATGGATAATTCCTATATTATTATTCCCTATTTTTGGTGGCTTGTTTTACATATTTTTTGGCGGAAATAAAATGAGCAAACGGGAGAAGAAAAAACTAAAGGCAATCGGACTTAAGATACAAAATGCCTTGGCTCCCCAGCCCCTTATATTAGAGGATATGATGCTGCATGACAAGGGTGCGGTTGCTCAATCAAGGTATATTCAAAATATTGCTTTTTTTCCGCCCCATAAAAACACAACCGGTGAATATCTTCCAATAGGAGAAATAAAGTTTGAAAGACTGAAGGAGGAATTAAAAAAAGCGGAACACTTTATTTTTCTGGAATACTTTATTATTCAGGAAGGGGTTATGTGGAACAGCATATTGGATATATTAGTTGAAAAGGCTAAAAAAGGTGTCGATGTACGTATAATATATGACGACTTGGGTTGTCTTTTGCTTTTGCCGCGGAACTATTGTCAAAAATTAAATCAGCTGGGAATCAAGTGTTGCGTTTTTAACCCGGTAAGACCTGTTCTGTCTGCTAAAATAAACAACCGGGATCACCGCAAAATAGCAATAATTGACGGTCATACGGGGTTTGCCGGGGGCATTAATCTTGCGGATGAATACATTAACGAGATAGAAAAGCACGGATATTGGAAGGATAATGCCATAATGATTAAGGGGGATGCCGTATGGAATATGACGGTAATGTTTCTTTCTATGTGGGATTATCTTAAGGGAGTAGATGAGGATTTTAGTGAGTTTAGAAAAAACAACCTTTTTAAAATGGAAAGCTCGGAAGGATATTTTCAACCCTTTGCAGATAGTCCTTTTGACGATGAGACTGTTGGTGAAATAGTTTATTTGAATTTGCTGAACAAATCAAACAAATATGTTTACATAACAACTCCGTATTTAATTATTGACTATGGAATGACAAAAGCACTGACTTCTGCAGCTAAATCCGGAGTAGATGTCCGCATTATTACTCCACACCTGGCGGACAAATGGTATGTACATGCAGTTACAAGATCAAATTACAGGATGTTGGTAGAAAACGGTGTACGAATATATGAGTACACCCCTGGGTTTATTCATTCGAAAACCTTGGTTTCCGATGATGAGTACGCAGTTGTAGGTTCGATAAATATGGACTATAGAAGTTTTTATCTTCATTTTGAATGCGGAGTATGGATGTATAAAAGCAGCAGTGTTCTTGCTGTTAAGGAAGATTTTCTCAGCACGCTTAAAGTATGTAAAGAAATAACCATGAAAGATATAAAAAATGTCAAATGGTACAGAAGATTAATTGGCACTATTTTGCGAGTTTTTGCACCACTGATGTAATTGTTTTTGCGTGTATTGTGGAGATAGCTCAATATTACCGTATTGTGGACGTATTACATTTAAGAGATAATAAAATGCTTTCTACAGTTATCGGAATTTACTTTGATGTAAAAGATATTCTCTGCTATTTAATCGGTACTGTGATATTGGTTATATGGGAGAAGGTTGAAAAAGAATTAAAAAATATTAACTTGACAACACATCACGGATATGGTATTTTGTTATGGAGTCATGGAAGCTAGAAACCATGAAGGTTTCAGTAAAAAGCAAGGGATATATTTTGATGTAAATAAACCACGAAGGGATGCCGTAAGAAACGGTTCTTTTTGTGGTTTTTATTTTAGAGAGATATTTTGGAGGAAGATAAATGGATAGGGAGTTGTGGAGAAAAGCGGTAGAATTTCACGGACATGAGTGTCCGGGGCTTGCTATAGGCTTTAAGGCATGTGAAGCGGTAATAGAGAAGATGGGAATCACCTTTTCAAAAGATGAGGAGATTGTATGTGTTACGGAAAATGATGCCTGCGGAGTGGATGCAATTCAGATTATTACAGGCTGTACCTTAGGGAAAGGAAATCTTATTTACAGGGGTACGGGAAAAATGGCTTTTAGTTTTTTTAATCGTACAGGGAAACAGAGCATAAGAATAATATTGAAACAATTTAAGGGTGAAATGGATAGAAAAGAGCGTCAGGAATATATTTTGAATGCACCGGTTGATGAGCTTTTTGATTTTGGCAGGCCAGCTTTTGAACTGCCGGAAAAGGCACGGAGGTTTAAAACAATATCCTGCGAAATCTGTGGTGAGGGTGCTCCGGAACATAAAGTGAGGTTAAACGAAGGCAAAAAGGTTTGCCTTGATTGCTTTGTGAACTATTCAAGGGGCTGGTAGTTGACTTTAAGGAGATAGAGGGCTTTGAATCGGGAAGTAACTATGATAAACAGTATAAAACAGATAGATGAATACAAAAGATACAGGACAAAAAAAACAATTATTATTATTTTGCTGCTGTTTATGGTCGCTATAGCTTCAGTATTGGCAATCAATGCCGGGGCTTTAGGATTGAACCTTTATCAGGTTTTTTGTGCGATTTTGGGCAGGGGAGACGAGACATCGAAGCTAATAGTCTGGAATATCCGGATGCCAAGGGTTTTGGCTGCGATTATTGGCGGTGCCGGTTTATCAACAGCTGGCTGTGTTATGCAAAATAATCTTAGAAATCCCCTGGCTTCACCATCGACGCTGGGAATATCAAATTCGGCGGCTTTTGGAGCCAATTTAGCAATTATTGTTTTTGGGGCAGGAAGAGTGGGAAGCACTAGTTTGGATGCAGTAGCAATCAATAATCCCTACGTGGTTACAACATCGGCATTTATATGGGCAATGGTTTCTGCCATGGTTATACTTATGCTGGCAAGGTTTCGGGGCTTCACGCCGGAGGCAATGGTACTGTCTGGTGTGGCAATAAGCTCTGTTTTTTCGGCAGGAACAATGCTGATACAATATTTTGCCCAGGATGTGCAGGTGGCTGCCGCAGTTTTTTGGACTTTCGGGGATCTTGGAAGGGCTGTAGGGAATGAGGTTATAATAATGACGGTTGTTATAGGTCTGTCAATTATATATTTCTTATTCAGAAGATGGGATTACAATGCCATTGACAGCGGTGAGGAAAATGCGAAGAGCTTAGGGGTACATGTTGAAAATATCCGTCTGGGGGGAATGTTTGTTTCTTCCCTGATTACTGCCGTGGTGGTTTCGTTTCTGGGGATAATAGGCTTTATTGGTTTGGTTCCGCCCCAGATAATGAGGAGAATAATTGGAGGGGATCACCGCTATCTTATTCCGGCTTCGGCATTAGCGGGAGCGTTGCTTCTGTTGGTTTCTGATACTTTGGCAAGAACCGTCATCAGCCCTGTAGTGCTACCAGTGGGTGCAATAACGTCTTTTTTTGGTGCACCTTTATTTTTATACTTATTGGCAAGGGGGTATAGGAATAAATGATTTTATCGGTTAAGGGATTGGCATTTAATTATCCGGGGCGTTCGGTGCTTAGAAACATCAGTTTTTCTATATCTAAGGGAGAACTTTTGGCGGTTCTTGGAATCAACGGGGCGGGAAAATCCACGCTGCTAAAATGTATAAACAATATTCTAAAACCCTGTGCAGGTTCTGTTTTTATAAATGAGGATGAAACAAAGAGGCTTGATAGAAGGGAAAGGGCAAAAAGAATCGGATATGTTGCCCAAAGGCAGGAGAGCATCAAGATGACAGTTTTTGATGCTGTGCTCCTTGGAAGAAAACCCTATATAAAATGGGAAGCTTCAAAAAAGGATCTGGCAATAGTTGAAGATATTTTAAGCATGCTAGGGCTAAGCGGTTATGCTTTCCGATACCTGAATGAACTCAGTGGGGGAGAGCTGCAAAAGGTTGTGCTGGCAAGAGCACTGGCACAAAAACCGAAACTGCTTTTACTTGATGAGCCTACCAGCAGCTTGGATTTAAAAAACCAGATTGAAACAATGAAAAATATTAAAAAAGTGGTTGAAGAGCAGGGGATATCTGCAGTGGTTACAATGCATGACATAAATCTTGCACTGCGTTTTGCCAGTAAGTTTCTGTTTTTGAAAAACGGTGAAATATACGCGGCGGGAGGACATGAGGTAATAACGCCGGAGAATATTGAAAAAGTTTACTCGATACCGGTTCGAATAGACAGGTTTGAAGATGTTACGGTTGTGACACCGGTGTAGGGATCAAGGTTTTTTTTATTTTTGTTCTTTGTGTATATATCAAAGACCGATCTATGAAGGGAGTAAAGGGCATGAATTTCAAACTTTTTTTTAAGCATATATTGATTTTTGTTTTTATGGCACTTGTCTTAAGTGGTTGTTCTTTCGATAACCGGCAGGATACAAATACAAACAAGATTACTGTTACTGATGCTTTAGGAAGGACGGTTGCAGTTGATGCGGTTGCTGACCGGGTGGTGGCCATTGGTCCCGGGGCACTCAGGCTGTACTGCTACTTTAATACTGATGAAGGGCTAGTCGGGATTGAGCAAATCGATAAGGATGATTCTACCGGAAAACCCTATATGCTGGCAAATCCATCTTTTAAAGACCTTCCGGTAATAGGACAGGGAGGGCCGAATAACTCTCCTGACCCTGAAAAGATTATTGGGGTCAAGCCGGATGTGATTTTCAGCACTTATGCCCCGGACAGTGCTTCTGTCGATAAATTGCAGGCAAAAACAGGAATTCCGGTTATTGCCCTAAGTTATGGAAAAGCTTCGGTGTTTGACCCTGAGATTTATAATTCAATAAGAATTATTGGGGAAATAATCGGAAAGGAAGAGCGAGCCCGGCAAATTGTAGATTATATGGAAAACTGCAGGCAGGATCTGAATGCCCGTACAAAAGGTATTCAAGATGGAATAAAACCCAGCATATATATAGGAGCCTTGGGTATGAAAGGAACTCATGGAATAGAAAGTACTTACGGAGCTTATTCTTTATTCGATGCTATAAACGCAAAGAATGTAGTGGATGAAACCGGAAGAATTGGATCGGTTATGATAGATAAGGAGAAGCTGATTGACTGGAATCCGGACATAATTTTTATCGATGCAGGGGGATGGGAAATAGTCAGGCAAGATTATAATAAAAACAGGGAGTTCTACACAGTCCTTTCGGCATTCAAAAATGGAGAGGTTTATTTGCAGCTTCCCTTCAATTATTACCATACGAATATTGGTACGGCCATGACCAATGCATATTATATGGGGAAAGTAATGTTCCCGGAACAGTTCGAGGATGTTGATGCTGAAGAAAAAGCAGACCAAATCTATAAATTCCTTCTGGGAAAGGAGTTATATCATCAGATGAAAAAGGATTTTGGAGGATTTAAAAGAATTACTTTTGAGGGGAATGAAGATTAAAAAAAATTCAAAACAAAAGTTGACATAACGACTCTTGACAAGGAAAACTTTATTTGATACCATTACATAAAAATGATTAAATTTAAGAAGGTTAAAATGCGTTGATGAGGAGAAAGTGCTGCTTGCCAGTGTCTCAGAGAGCTGTTGGTTGCTGGAAAACAGTACACGGAGCAGATTGCGAAACTCGCCTTTGAGCATTCAGCTGAAAGCTTTGCAGGCTTTGGTCTGTAGGGCAAGTAGGTGGGAACGGGTATCTCGCCGTTATCATGAGAGGACATTGATTTTTATTGATGTCGCCGAGGGGGTATTTATATACCAATGAGAGTGGTACCACGGGAGCATAACGCTTTCGTCTCTAGAATAAATTTATGAGACGAAGGCTTTTTTATTTTTATCTAAGAAAGTGAATTAATTTTTATATACTCACTGTTTATCAGTGCAAAGTAAAGGAAAATATAAAATAAATAAAGTTTTTGGGATGTTTTCCTTGTCTTTGTGCTATAAAGGCTTTGTATATGAGCTGATAAACCTATAAGTAATTAAGGAGGATTGTTATGAAAATTGCGTTTTCAACACTGGGATGCCCTGACTTTAGCTGGACCGAAATATATTCCATGGCTAAGGATTTTGGTTTTGATGGTATTGAAATAAGGGGATTGGGAGATGAAATTTTTGCTGTAAAAGCGAAGCCTTTTACAGAATCTCAGCTGCCCCAAACAGCGAAAAAACTCTCGGAACTTCGCCTTGAGATTCCATGTTTTTCTTCAGGATGTTGCTTGAAGTTTGCTGAGAATGCTCAAAAGAACCATGAAGAGATTGTACAATATATTACTCTTGCATCAAAGCTTAAAACACCTTATGTACGTATACTTGCAGACCTTGAACCCCATCCCGACGGAGAGGTGGATGACAATGTGGTTTTGGAAGCACTTAAGAAGCTGGTTCCCATTGCGGAAGAAAAAGGTGTAACTTTGCTTGTCGAAACCAATGGTGTCTATACCGATACATCCCGCCTGTGCAAACTTTTGGATAGCGTGGCTAGTGATGCGGTTGCAGCACTGTGGGATGTACACCATCCGTACAGATTTGCCGGGGAGTCGCCTGAAAAGACGGTGCAGAACCTTGGTGCATATATTAAATACGTTCACATAAAGGATTCTGTAGTGGAGAATGGTGAGGTACGCTATCGCATGATGGGCGAAGGAGACATGCCGATTGATAATATTATGCTGGCTCTCAGCTCAATTAACTACGAGGGATATGTTACTCTTGAATGGGTAAAGAGATGGGCGGCGGATCTTGATGATGCTGGTGTTGTCTTCCCGAACTTTGCAAACTATATGAGCCGCTATACCAAGAAGAGTATAGTGAGAGGACGTTTGTTTGACAATGCTGCCGGGACGGGAAAATATATATGGGAGAAGGATGCCCTGATTGATCTGACATTCTCTCAGGTGCTTGATCGTGTTGTTGAGGAGTTTCCAGATCAATATGCCTTCCGTTACACTACAACGGATTATACCCGGACATATTCGGAGTTTAGAGATGATGTTGATACTTTTGCCCGAGCTCTTATTGCACTAGGGGTAAGACCGGGAGATCATGTTGCTATCTGGGCTACCAATGTTCCCCAATGGTTTATCACGTTCTGGGCAGCAACCAAAATTGGTGCGGTGCTTGTCACTGTAAACACTGCTTATAAAATTCATGAGGCTGAATATCTGCTCCGCCAGTCGGATACCCACACACTGGTTATGATAGACGGGTATAAGGATTCGGATTATGTAGGTATTATTAAGGAACTTTGTCCCGAATTGGAAACGGCAGAGGCTGGAAGACCGTTGCATATAAAACGTTTGCCCTTCCTTCGCAATATCATAACTGTTGATTCAAAACAGAAGGGTTGTCTGACATGGGATGAGGCAGTAGCCATGGCAGATAGGGTTCCTGTTGAGGAGGTATACCGCCGAGCCCTTTCTACAAACAAACATGATGTTTGCAATATGCAATACACTTCGGGAACCACGGGTTTTCCGAAGGGAGTTATGCTTACCCATTACAATGTGGTAAACAATGGAAAATGTATCGGGGATTGCATGGATCTTTCTACAGCCGACAGTATGCTGATTCAGGTGCCGATGTTCCACTGCTTTGGAATGGTACTTTCTATGACTGCATGTATGACCCACGGTGCGACAATGTCTCCGATACCTTATTTTTCGCCGAGAGTGGCATTGGATTGTATCAACCGTGAGAAAATAACTGCTGTGAATGGGGTTCCCACCATGTTTATTGCTATGATGGAGCATGAGAATTTTAAAAATACTGATTTCTCTCATATGAGAACCGGTATTATGGCGGGAAGTCCATGCCCTATTAAAGTGATGCAGGATGTTATAGAAAAGATGAATATGACTCAAATCACCATTGTTTTCGGTCAGACCGAGGCATCGCCCGGATGTACGCAGAGCCGTGTGGATGATCCCATTGAAGTTCGTGTAAATACTGTCGGACGTCCGCTTCCGGGCATAGAGTGTAAGATTGTTGATCCGGTAACCGGTGAGGATTTGCCGGATAATATCGATGGAGAGTTTGTTGCCCGCGGATATAATATTATGAAGGGATACTATAAAATGCCAGAAGCTACAGCTGCTGCCATTGACAAAGATGGATGGCTCCACACCGGTGATATGGCAAGACGCGATGAAAATGGAAACTATAAAATAACCGGCCGCATCAAGGATATGATTATTCGTGGCGGGGAGAATATTTATCCGAAGGAGATTGAGGATTTTATCTACACCCATCCAAAGGTTAAGGATGTACAGGTTATTGGAGTTCCTGACAAACAGTATGGTGAGGAAATCATGGCATGTGTAATTCTAAAAGACGGCGAAACGATGACTGCCGATGAGCTTAAGGATTACGTCCGTTCCCACATGGCAAAACACAAGACTCCACGGTATGTTGATTTTGTTACTGAGTTTCCGATGAATGCCGCCGGAAAAATTTTAAAATATAAAATGAGGGATCAGGCTGTTGAGAAGTTATCTCTGCAACAGGATAACTCCATTGTCACGGCGTAGATACCAGATATATTGAAGCTTCTTTCAGGTGCATATTATTTAGGTGAAGAAAAATGTTTTGGAAACTTAAGTTTTTTGGAACATTTTTCTTCACATTTGTTAGTGGGATTTCACGAAGTGAAATGACCAAAAAGCGAATGGGCTCGATGACCATGAGCTTTTGTTCAATACACCATTGTGTTCACGGTGAAATCATGAAGGAAGATTAAGCCATGGCATAAATTACAGATAAACTTTATTGAGCCTTTGTAGTAAGATATTACCCATAGATAATG
>JGI24710J26742_10000612_pt1 | contig 33172 bp, 23 predicted proteins | sample BioPla2DNA2_FD_26742 | JGI IMG/M metagenome (IMG submission 26742)
AGCTAGGCACCATGGATGCTTTGGCTCTGGCTCTGAATGCAGGCGATATTGATGCGGTGATTGTATCCACTGAATCTGCGGAACCAATGCTCGAAACCTTCGCCGATCTGGTCATTTTGCCCCAGGACGGTTTTGATCTGGATCCGGAAGATATGTATTCCACCAATGTTATCGGCTTCCCTCTGGGCGAAGAATATGCATCGCTGATTGATGTCTGCAATCAGGTGATTGAGGAAGCTCGTGAGGCAGGTCTGCTCGACAAATGGGTCGAAGATGCCAAAGCGTTGCGCGATAAAGCACTGGAATAATAGTTTCTCACAACAGATTATGTATGGGCAAAAATTAGAAAGGATTTAGTAGAAGATGCAAACTCAAACGCAAAGTCGTGAGCAGATTAAGCAGGCGGTTAAAGATAATGCGGCGGGAGTCCGCGCTATCGTGCAAGCACTCTATGACAAGCCGGAAATCGGCGGTGAGGAATATTATGCCCATGAGATAATGACCGCATGGTTGGAGGAGAACGGCTTTGCAGTAACACGCAATCTGGTGATGCCTACCGGCTATCTGGCCGCATACGGGGAGCCGAACAGCGGACTTGTAATTGCGTTCCCGGCCGAATATGATGCCCTGCCGGAGGTCGGCCATGGCTGTGCTCATAATTTGTTTGGAGGTATTAGCATGCTGGCCGCCAAAGCAATGCAATCTGTAGTAGATGCCTTGGGCGGTCAGGTTTTAGTGATCGGAACCCCGGCGGAAGAAAATTTCGGCGGCAAAATCAAAATGGTCGAAGGCGGAGTCTTTGATAATGTCAATGCTGCCTTGATGATTCACGGAAGCAATAAAAACGGACTGGGCGGCGCTTCTTTGGCGCTGAACCCGGTCCGCTTCGAATTCCACGGCAAAAATGCCCACGGCTGCAGAGCTTATGAGGGCGCTTCGGCTCTGGATGCCGCTGTTTTGACCTTTACAGCGATCAATTTCCAACGCCAATTTCTCAAGGAAAACTGTTATATCCATGGCGTGATCTCTCAGGGCGGAACTGCGGCCAATGTCATACCGGCCTATGCCTCACTGGACTATTATTTTCGGGCGCCGAAAATGACAACAGCTTTGGCTATGACGGCTGAGGCTGCAAAACGTGCTGAAGCGGCAGCGGCAGCTTGCGGCTGTACCGTAGAGAAGAGTATTTATGAATGTCCATATGGCGAGACCTTGCTGAACGAAAAACTGGCGGAACTTCTGGCTGTTGAATATGAGCAGCTGGGCTTGACTGAGGTGGAGCCGCTGGTATTAGTGCCGCAAGGCTCTACAGATGTCGGTGCGGTGTCCTTCGTTTGTCCTACTATTCAGGCATATATAAAGATTGCCGGCGCTGATGTAGTCGGTCACAGCAAGGAGATGGCGGAAGCTACGGTTTCTCCCGCCGGCCACAAAGCTTTGGCAGACGGTGCCACGGCACTGGCCCTGGTAGCTGCCAAACTGATACATGAACCTGCGCTGATGCAGGCTTGCCAGGTGGAGTTCGAACAGAAGAAGGCCCTGGCAGCCCAAGCCTAAAGTCTCCTTAAATCTTAAATGAGATCAAGCGAGGCACAAAATGATTTGTTCATTTTGTGCCTCGCTATTATGCTAAAAGCTTAAATAATTAATATCCACAACAAAAATTTGTGTTCAATTTAATCCTATAACTCGCCGCATTCGCATTAATTTACATTAAAGTGCTAGAATAAATTGAAATATAAGAGATATAATATATGTTCTCAGACATTGACTTAGAAAGTAAATCAGCGGCAGATATTTTTCTGATACAAAGGACTTTCTAAGGTGGGATTTAAGCGACTAAGTGATTAGTGGTGCCACGATTTAAGGCGAGAACTTATCCAATATCTACAGGAGAATGAGGAGTTCTCTATGATTTTCAGCGAAATTTTAAGCATATTGCTGAATTTGTCGAATACAAGCATTCGGGAGTTCGCCGACGCTGTCTTATACGATCGGTCCTATATTTCAAAATGGGTGAACGACAAAGCGTTGCCCTCTGCCAGCAACTGGCAGGAAACCAAGACGAATATGCTCAACTTCTTTGATGCCAATCTTTCTGCTTCTGATATGCAGTACTTGGCGACCCAGTATCCCTATTTCCGGGCCATCGTCCAAAGCAATAAGGAGTGGTCAAATAGAGAATTGCTTGCTACATTATTGGAGCGGGGATATAACAGAACACTAAACCGCGATGAAATGCAGCGGCAGGAGAAAGAAAAGGACTTTGCCAGCACCTTCATCGGCACACAAGATGTTGTCAATTATCTTATCAATTATTTGACACAGCATATCACGCACGGTTCAAAGTCCTTTTCAACATTTTACTATATGGGCAATATCGTCCGCTGCTTTAGTGATGACCTATTGGACAATATCTATATCAATTATATGAGTCCGAACAGCCTAAAAGTCAAGTTCACTGTCAATATGGATCTGCTCAGTTCCGACTATTACAAAGGCTTGGCCTTTATGAACGCTTATTTGCGCCTAATCTCTGCTCTACCCTTTTTAAATTTAGAGATTTATAAAGCAGCTCAAAGTTCAGCAGATGTTGTCAGCATGGCACAGCGGGGGGGCATGGCCGGTTGGGGCTTTAATATTATAGATGGAGTGCCGGATGTGTTATTTGTCTCAGAAGATGAAGAGACTATTGACGAAGGTTACCTGAGTCTGCGCATGTTCTTTGAAATGAATCAGCCCCTACTATCGTTGCAAAAAAATTGTGAGGACATCTTTGTGGATATGGGTGACGATCCGTCTGCCAGGACACCCATTCTATACACGCCTCGCATGTATCTCTATTATGGTTCCGACGAATTGAGAGAACAGATGTTTGAAGACCGTTTTATCAATATCAAGGAATATGAACTTTGGGGTAAATTGCGGAAAGTTCTGTCCGGGTTGGTAACTCGTCAAACGAAGATTATTGTCACCAAAACAGCCTTAAATGATACCTTTGCTCGCGGTTGGATCTATAAGACGAATGGTAGCAACCAAATCTACGGCGATCATTACAAAAAATATACAGAAGATGTGTTCACGATGTTTCAGCGACAAAATCTGATCATTCTTGACAATGAGAAGATATCCAATGTGCGGCGACTGCCGACGGCTATTGTTTATAGTGATCAGGCGACCGCCTTTGTTCTGCATTTCAATCAGATGACCCCCTATGAAACACAAAATATCATGTCCAAGTCAAATGATCAGGCCTTCATATCATTAATCTACGCTTGGCTGGAGGCTGTCATGCGGATTGAAGATAAGAACTTTTTGCAGTAGGGGGATGAGAATGGATTTTTTTGATTTCTTTTGCATGTTGGTTGATATTACCGATTCCCCGATTGCAGATATCGCCAAGACAATTTCATACGACAGATCGTATGTCAGCAAATGGTACAATCGCAAAACTCTGCCATCTGTCGAGGCTTGGCCTGAACTTAGCCCAAAGTTATCAGCCTACTTTTCCGAGAGGATGAAGGAAGAACATTATACCGAGATCGCGATAAAATTTCCCCGTGTCAAAACAGAGCGTAACTTCGTATCGGCTAAAGGACTCTTAAAATCATTGTTAGACGATGCCTTTAATACGAGTATCCTCAGCTTTTACTCGTGCGATAAGATGTTTGCTGCTCCCAATATCTCTCTAATACTTAACAGCTTTGAAGAATTTCTTCCCGTCATGATTGATATTATTGAGCGTGGCACGACAAGTGAGGTTGTTACCAAGAATATCTACTTCCAATGGGACATTTTAAATGCCTTAACACCGGAACTGATTGATGGTATGCGTTTGCCTTTCACAAGTAATAATAACTATCGGCTCCACTTTATAATGAGCTCAGAAATTCTAAGCAATTATAGAAACGAAGCGACCAAAGTAGTGCATAAGTTTTTTCGTTTGGTGTCACAGATGCCATTTTTGGAATTAATTCCTTATCTTAGTGACGATATATCTGATTTCCAATGTTTCTTAGATGAGAGCTTTCATGCTTATGGCACTGCTGTTCCCCCGGGAAAGGACTTAAAAATTTTTGTTACACAGCACCCCTATGTTTTTGAGAAAAACCGAAAAAGAATAGAGGAGTTTTTTTCAAAGGCGCCTCAGCTGGTGGAGAGTGAAACTTCTGCTAAGCGCTTTCTACACTGGTTGAACCAGAGCTATTCTGAGAAGCAGGGTTTTTTATATCTGCCATCATTGCCCTTGCACTGGGCAAGCCAGGAGCTATGTAAAAAAATGCTCGCTGCCAAGCACGTTTCACAGACAGATTATTATGCTTGCAAAACTTTTGCCGGTTTAAGCGAGAAGGATAAACTGCAACAAGCTATCCTTTTGATACCGGAAGCAGGTCTTCACCGTGTTTTGCAAGACGGCATTGTTAAGACCTTCGAGGGCTATGTTCAGCTAAGTGATGTCGACAGATCAGCCTATGCCGAGACAATACATACTCTGTTGGCCAAAAAGAAGGATAGGGGCGAAGTCTTCATTATCCCGAACCATATAGCTAATGTTGATCGTCTCCCATCGATAGTCATCTACTCAGATAGCAAGATTGCCTTCTATTTGCAAACGAATCAAACAGGCACCCACAATAAAGGTCGATTTTTTAACAAGGTAAATGATGCCGCTCTGGCCAGGATCGTCCACAGTTACCTTGCCGAACTGCGCTTTATTGAAAATAATAAATTTGCCCTGTGAAGGTTATTATAACAACGAGGAAAAGACTGTGAAGAATAGATTCACTACTTTAAATATGAAGACATCTTGATTATTATCAGATGTGGAAATAATAAAACAGTAAAGAAAGTATGTTAAAGATGCAAAAAGACAATGGTTTATTTATTTTAGAAGTAGCTGATAATTACCTGGATACTCTGGAAGATAGCGTGCACGAGGGAGACCTTGGGGCAGGCAAAGTTCTGAAAATTTGGGAGGATATCCTGACAAATGCTGCTGATGAAACGAAAGTAAAGATCGAGCGGATCAGTGACTTTCAATCGCTCATCCAATACGCCTTGGAGTACACAACGACAGCCGAAAAGGATTTTCCTTTTTATTATGACGGCGACATTAATGATAATATTTGGTCTTTGCTCAGCGAGCGGACTGACTTCCGCATCGAGCGGCCGATCTACGTTCGATTGCACTATGTATTAAATGAGGATTTTATCAATTACAAATGCGACAGCAGACGCTCTAATTTATATATTCACAATCTGCTGCGCTTTATTTCGCAAATACCAGGTTTTGATATTGAAATATATGAGTCGGATAAAACTAAAAGTACGGTTCTTTTCTCATATGGCTATGCCCTCAATGGCTTTGGCTTTTCGGAACCGGATCAACCGGAGAGTCTGTATTTTTGCTGTAATAAAAGGCTAAGCCAGCTGAGTTCGCAGGAGTTGGAAGCAGTCTTTTCCGGTCGTAAAAAAGCCATGTTGGTCAAAGAAGAGTTTACCGACTTTATAGATGTCTTAGCGAATAGAGAGGAGCAGGCGCCCACTTATGTCTACCTGCCGCATATCCACCTGTATATGGGTAGCCAGGCTCTTAGAGAAAGAATGTACCAAGAAAATGCGATCGACAGTATTGAGTATGAAACCTGGGGTTTTGTTCATTCCTTCATTCATGAAGATAAGGTCCGGGCTTCTCGTTTTATCGTGTCGGCCAAGGCCTTAAGCAACGCCTATGAATACGGCTTTGTCAAAGTACACGGCGGTGTGATGCAGCTTGAGCAATATAAAAATGACTTTTTAGAAGACATTGACAGGAAGTATAATAGCTTTTCCGGTAAGAATATGCTCGTCCTCGATAAGTCAACCGATTTTGCAGTTCCGAATGTTATGGTTTACAGCGAGCCGAAGCACACGCTGCTGATAAGGACAAATATCAATAAGTGCTATCGCTTAACCAGGCTTGCTAATGAAGTAGTCAAACAAGAACTTGCCCAAGCCTTTTATCATTATTTTGATTCCGTTTATACTGGTACTATTTTCTAGCATCAATAATTGCATAAAAGAATTCCCTAAATAAGAAATAAGACAATAACCCGTGACAAAAAGTTTCACGCCCTAAATTCGTAAAAAGGGCGTGAAACTTTTTGTCACGGATTGAAGTTGCTTTCTGCACGGTGTTAATCTGGATCGGAAGTTATACATATACTGCATAAAAATTGCAGCAATGTATTGGTTGTGTGCAACTTGAAAAAGTTGCATACAAGCGAAAAATTTGTTGATAAGCACACTTTATTGCACAACTAGCAGCAATTGTACCGCCACCAAAATGCGGGGATAGGAACACATGAGAAAGAAAGAAAATAAGCCTATACCGACGATCCCGGAGCTTCAGGCAGAACTAAATCGGATACGTTATAAACAACGCTATCGCTCTGTGCTTCGAAGTACAATTTATACCTTGATTACTGTGGCGGCTATTGCAATTTTGGTGGCAACACTATGGCTTCCGGTTCTGCAGATTTATGGAGCTTCCATGTCACCGATATTGCAAGATGGCGATATTATCGTTTCAGTGAAAACATCAAACTTCGAGCCCGGCGATATTATCTCATTTTATTACAACAACAAAATTCTGGTAAAACGAGTGGTCGCCCGATCCGGTGAATGGGTGGATATCGACAAGGATGGGAATGTCTACGTTAACGACACTCTGTTGGATGAACCGTATCTTGATGAAAAAGCCTTTGGAGATTGCAATATCGAACTACCTTATCAAGTGCCCGATGGTAGGGTTTTTGTAATGGGAGACCACCGGTCCGTGTCGGTGGATTCCCGTAATACCGCAGTAGGCTGTGTTTCACAGGAGCAAATAGTAGGGAAAATCATATTTCGTATTTGGCCGATAAATTGGTTTGGTAAATTAGAGCACGAAAGGAAAGACATAGATGCAGAACGAATTACAGCAACAGGCAGAACAATATAAAAACAGAAATAGACGCCATAAACTGTGGCGGAGAGTGATCGGTGGTTTAGCTTTTGTAGTGGTGTTCTGTACGACCTATGTACTGATCCGCCCGGCAATAACCCTGGAACAGACTGCATATTGTGGCTTAGAAGAGCATTGTCATGGACCGGAATGCTTTGAAAAGCGCTTGATCTGTGGATATGACGGAGATACAGAATCCCTTGAGACTTCCGAAGGCTTTGGAGCTAATCATGTCCATACGGATAACTGCTATGAAGAGCGGCAGGTGCTGATTTGCGGGCAAACAGAAGGACCAGGCCACGTTCATAATGAAGGCTGTGTTCAGACAGGGCAACCACTCGTACATACGGAGAATCACAAACATACGGATGACTGCTATGAGGAGCGGCAGGTGCTGATTTGCCAGCAGGCAGAAACACCCGGCCACATTCATGATGAAAGCTGTGTCCGAACGGAGCTAACCCTTGTATGTATGGAAGATCATGAACATACGGACGACTGTTATCAAAGCATCGAAATCTATACTTGTGGTTTAACAGAGGGCGAAGGCGCTCACACCCACGGGCCGGAGTGTTATGAAACACAGCGTGTTTTGATATGCAATCATACGGAAACTAATGAAGTCCCGGCAGCTCCGCCGTATATCTGTGGCATGACAGAGGGCGAAGGCGCCCACACCCACGGGCCGGAGTGCTATGAAACACAGCGTGTTTTGATATGCAATCATACGGAAGCTGGAGAAATCCCGGCAACTCCGTCGGCAATTCAGAGCTCTCCACAGGATAATCATGTACATACGGATGCCTGTTACGAAGAAATCCTTATTTGTGAAAAGTTGGAACACACACATACCCTGGCCTGTTTCTCGAATCCGAAAGCAGATGTGGAAAGCAGGGAAGTATGGGAACGGACGGTAGCAGGTGTGGAGCTGACCGGGGTATGGGCAGATGACTTGGTTGCTATTGCTCAAAGCCAACTTGGCTATGAGGAGAGTACAGCAAACTACATCGTTATGGATGATGGGGAAACCATCAAAGGCTATAACCGTTATGGCGCCTGGTACGGTGCCTCTTATAGCGACTGGTGCGCAATGTTCGTTTCCTTCTGTCTGAACTATGCGGAAATTCCGAAGACAGTTATCCCCTATGAGGCATCTTGCAGCAGTTGGGCAAATATTCTTTCAGCATCTGACTGGAACCTTTACCGCAATGCAGAGGAGTATATCCCCGTAAAGGGCGATATTATTTTCTTTGATCATGACGGTGACGGCAGTCCCAACCATGTAGGTATAGTTGCAGAATACAGTATCGAAACGGCTCAGATAAAAACGATTGAAGGAAATTCTGCAAATAAAGTCCAGTATGTAACATATGCAATAGATAATAGTAAAATCTGTGGCTATGGCGCATTACCGAAGCAGGAGAACTCAGTTGCTCTAGAGACTACAAAGACCGCGCTTATTTATACAGATGGAACTTATGAAACCCCGCTGGAGGACGAAACGGTTATTACCCTTACCGGTATTATCCCCCAGGAAGCGGAAGTCCGGGCCTTCCCGGTAACGGTAGAAACGGAGCAGCAGGTTCTCTGTGCCTATGACATTTCCATTGTTATGCCTGATGGCACACTGTACGAGCCGGCGGAAGGCGAAAAGATCAACGTTGCCATTCAAACGCCGGAACTTAGTGACGATGAAACTGTATTGAATACGACAGCCTATTATATACCGGAAGACAGCGCACCGGTTCCCATGGATACTTCGTTCCATGAAGATGGCACGGTCAGCTTTGAAACAGATCATTTCTCTGTTTACGCACTCATGAGAAGCGGAACGATGTCAGAAGTATACATAAACGGAGCAACAGGCAACGATGATAATGCCGGCACACAGGCTGCACCGGTGAAAACCTTAGAGAAAGCGTTATCACTGGCAGCGGAAAACGGAATCATCTATGTTTCCGGCACCATAACTGTTAGCAGCGCAGAGAACTGGAGTATTGATGTTGCCGGCGTAACAATGCAGCGGGCACCTGGTTTTAATGAAACACCTCTTTTCACTGGACCACTGGTTTCAGTGGCAAGTGGTGGCTCATTGACCTTATCCAACATAACGATGAATGGTGGGAATAATGGATTAAATGCACTTCTTATTAATGGCAATAGTTCTTATTCAACAAACTACTCCGCAACATCTGCCAAAGCACCATTGATTGTTGTTAATAGTGGCGGTGCCTTGACCATTACCGATGGCACTGTGTTGGAAAATAACTCTAACAAACCAGACACATACAACAATGCATTTAGAGAAAACGGTTATGTCGGTTTAGGCGGAGCGGTGTACTCCAATGGGACTTTGACAATGACAGGAGGTCTGATTCAGCACTGCGAAGCACAATCAGGTGGTGGTATCTATGTAGAAAATAGTAGCCCAACACAAAGAGCTAACTTTAACCTTAGTGGTGGAACGATTTATCATAATTTTGCTCGTGATATTCAGACTCAAATGACTCCTTATCGCACAAATGCCGGCGGCGGTGTGTATGTGGGAGATTACTCTAATATGGTTATGTCCGGTGGCGCAGTCTCCAATAACCAGTCCTCCAGAGAGGGCGGTGGTATTTCATTGGGATGGTTAAATCGAGCTTATAGTTGGGATAGTATAATCAGTGAATACATAACTACATTTACCATGACGGGGGGTATCATCACTGAAAACGAGGCTCTTTCTACTGGTGGTGGATTAAATGTCGCTGCTGGACGTGAGGCAACAATTTCTGCTGGACATATCACATACAATAAGGCTTACGGTCATGATTCGCAGGCAAGTTTTAGAGTATTTAGTGGCGGAGGCATTTATGTAGATGCTTCTCACAGAATTGCATCTAACGACTATCGAGGTAAGCCTGGCAAGTTAATCCTACACCGTGTAGTAATAACACAAAACCACTCCGATTATCAGGGCGGCGGCATCGCTGCCTGCCCTACCGGTGAATCCAATGTAAACTTCAATCTCGGCAATGGAACGGCAATTTATAATAATACCGCAATGCCCTCAGTAGGTTCTTATGACGAAATTGGAATCCAAAGCACAGATCCAAATGCTAGTAATTTTGTAACCGATACCGTTTTGGGTGGTGGTGAATATAATTGGCAGGAATATGAATCAGGTGTATGGACAAACTATTACAATCCTTTAACTGACAGCAGTCCTGCAATTATAACAGCCAAAAGTCTGGCGACCGTCTGGATTACCAACAACCACGGTTATCTGGGGGGAGGTATCGGGAATAACGGTATCATTGAAATTGGTGGTCAACTTGACGACACCACGATCTCAATAACTATTACCAAGGAGTGGGTAGGCGAAAATATACCTCGTCCTGATTATATTGCCGTACAGATCTTACAGGACGGAGAACCTTATGGTGACTTAATCAAAATCTACAAGACGATAGATTCGAATAACCAGGAAATTTGGCCAACCTGTTATGTGGACGGTTTGCCTGGTGGACACACTTATACCATTGAAGAAGTCCCGATTTTTGGTTATAGCAGCGAAGTAACAGCAAATGAAAACAACTTTACTATAACCAATACCAGTGTTGATTTTGGGGTTGTTAAAAAGTGGGTTGGGGATGAAGAGGCGAATCGTCCGGATTCGATTGAAGTTCAACTTCTACAGAATGGAACACCTTATGGGGAGCCAGTGCTGCTTGATGCAACCAATAACTGGTCCTATTTTTGGACGGATCTGCCTGAAACAGATGAGCACGATAATCCATATGAATACTCAGTACAGGAGATTGATGCTCCTGATGGCTATTATATTTCAAGCAGCGAACTTGTTCCCGAAAGCGGAATGTGGGAAATTACAAACACGAAGATTGAGACAACTACTATCTCTGCAGAAAAACGATGGGCTGAAGGCACTACACCAACCAACAGCATTACACTCCAACTTAAGGCAGATGGCGAAAATTATGGCGATCCGGTTGTTCTGAATGCTGCAAATAATTGGTTCTGTCGCTGGGAAGACCTGCCTAAATATACTGCGGAACAAGCTCCAAATGGCACACCCATTGTTTATACAATAACTGAAATCAGTATTCCCGGATACCAAACCAGTATAGTACAAACCGATCCAAGTCAAGCAAGCGCTAGCTGGACTGAAGCTGCTGCTTTGGAAGATGGAAAGACCTACTTATTGGTTACTGCCAATGGAGCACTGGCAGGAAGAAGCGATTATCAGCTCCAATGGCTGAATGTTTCGAATGAGTTGCTCACCGGCGGGACACCTATCCAGGCGGCTCTGTGGACTTATAGTAGTACTGGTTCGACGCTAAGAAACGGAGATGGGAAATATCTTGTACTTGGAGATTTATCTGGTAGTTATGTTTTCTTTACAAACACTACAAGCAGGCAAATTAATATTAATAATGGACGGTTATCGGCAACCGGAGGGAGCAGTACAAGATATTTCACAGGTAACTTTAATCAGTACAACTATGGAATTACATCGAACAATTCTTCTGAGGCGATAATATTTACGCTTTACACCCTAGAAAACGACACCGAAAACTGGGGTGAGACCCATTATATCGTGACCAACGAAACAGAACCGTCTTATGTCCTTCCGGAGACCGGCGGACCCGGCACAACTTGGTATACCGTAGGAGGCATCCTGCTGATAACATCAGCGCTTCTTCTATTGTATTTATATAAAAAACGCAGAGAGGACACTCTTACGTCCTGCTGATGTTTTAGTGTTAGAAAAGTTTTAAAAAATAAGAAAGGGATCAAAAATGAAGCACACAAAAAAACTAGCCAGTCTACCGCTAATGCTTGCCATGGTAATGATCCTGGCTACCACTGCCTTTGCAGCAACTGTGACGGTACCTACCGATGGCATCCTAAAGGATCACACCTTCACCGCTTATCAAGTTTTCACCGGTCGTGAGGAAGATGGCGTCCTATCCGACATTCAGTGGGGTAACGGAATTGACAGCTCTACATTCCTTGCAGCACTGAAAGCCGATACTGATTATGGTAATTTGTTTACCGCTTGTACTACCGCTGCTGATGTGGCTAATGTGCTTAGTGAGAACAAAACCAATACTTCGTTTGCTAACCGAGTCGCTAAGTTAGCCGAGAAGAACAGGATAACCTCTCCCATAGATATGGGCAGTACTCTAAGCCCCGGCCCCAGCACGTTGCATGACGGATATTATCTGATCGTGGATACCACAGACGATGTTGGCGAAGGTGGTGCATATAATGCTGCTCTGCTAGAGGTGGTGGGTAATATTGATATAACTGTAAAGACCGATGCTCCATCTGTGGAGAAAAAAGTTTTTGAAAACGTCAAGTTCACCAGAGATGATGGCTATGGAGCTGGCTACAATGATGTTGCCGACTATAATATGGGAGATGCAGTTCCCTTCCATCTAATCGGTCGTGTACCGGATATGAGCCGTTATGACACTTATAAGTACATCTTCCATGATACGCTATCTAATGGCCTAACCCCTCCTTCAGTGGGAGATATCGCGGTATACTTGTCCAGCGATAAGATCGTTGATGTGAACGACAGCGTGATTCATCCGATAGTACCTAGTCCGCATTTTGAGGTCTCTATAGAGGGACAGAATATTACTGTTTCATCCAACAATATCAAAGGTATTAATGGTATAGCCGAAGGCATGTACATCATCGTTGAGTTCTCTGCAGTTCTAAATCAAGGTGCTGTCGTTGGTTTAAATGGCAACCCTAACGAAGTATATTTGGAATACTCCAACAAGCCTGATCAATCCGGCTCCGGTGACACAAATAATACCGGCCAAACTCCAATAGATGAAGTCGTAGTTTTCACATATGAGTTAGATGTTACTAAGGTAGATGGGAAAAACACTAACACCAAGCTAGCAAATGCTCAGTTCGTATTGCTGGACGGCGCTGATGAACCAAGCAAGGTTGCAAAAATCACCGATGGCAAATTTGACGGCTGGCTAAATATTCCTGCTGCAGATCAAAATGGAATAATTACTTGGCCTGCAACATCAAAACTAACCTCGGATGCTGGCGGCTTGTTTTCTGTTAGCGGCCTTGATGACGGTACTTACAAACTGCGCGAGATCGCGGCTCCGGCTGGCTACAATATGCTAACAGATGACATCAAAGTGGTCATTACTGCTACCACAACTAATGTACAAAACTGGGAACCCGGCAACTATGCTGCAGCTCTAACCGCCTTGGCAGTTACTGCTGATGATGTTGCTGGTACCGGTGCTGTAGACACTGGCATTGCAGCAATCACCATCGCTAACAATGCCGGTTCCACCCTGCCCGAGACTGGTGGCATCGGCACTACTATTTTCTATATCATTGGCTCTGTTTTGGTTGTGGCCGCTGTTGTCTTCCTGGTGACCAGGAAGCGTATGGGAAGTGTTGAAAAGTAAGTCCTGTTGTATGGCGTAAACGTGTCTATATTGTTGTGACCGGGGAGGATTTCCCCTCCCCGGTTTACAACAGTAAGGAGATCCCTGCATGAAGAAAAAATCAAGCAAATTAATAACGATATTTCTGTTTCTAATCCTTCTTGCGGGGCTGTCTTTACTGCTGTATCCCACTGTCAGCGACTATTGGAATTCATTTCACCAGTCCAGAGCTATCGCTTCCTACGCTAAGAAAGTGGCTGAGATTGATGACAACACTTATGAGCAGTTATGGGCGAACGCTCAAGCCTATAATAAAACACTACTTAATAAGACCGGGCATTATCAGTTGACTGATGAGGAACGAATAGAATACGAAAAACTGCTTAATGTTTCCGGCAATGGCATTATCGGCTACATTGAGATTCCCTCCATTCAGTGTTCTTTACCTATTTATCAAGGCATAGATGAAGCAATTTTGCAGATTGCAGTCGGTCACATCGAATGGACATCTCTTCCCGTGGGCGGAAAAAATACTCACTGTGTGATTTCCGGTCACAGGGGACTACCTTCTGCCAAGTTGTTTAGTGATTTGGACAAGATGTCGATTGGCGATGACTTCATTGTTCGTGTTTTGGACGAAACTTTGACTTATGAAGTGGATCAAATACGGATTGTTCAGCCAAATGAACTGGATGACTTAAAGATTGAAGATGAAAAAGATCAATTCACCTTAGTGACATGTACCCCTTACGGCATCAATACTCATCGGCTGCTGGTACGAGGACATCGAATTGAAAATCCAGCAGGGGTGCAGAGAGTTCATGTGACGGCGGACGCCATTCAGATTGAGCCGTTATTAGTGGCTCCCCTCGTGGCAGCTCCCATACTGCTGATACTTTTGATTTTATTATTACTGCCGAAGCGCCCTCAAAAATATGGAGGTAACTTTGATGGAACTATATAAACGTCTGGGTACTATTTTACTCAGCCTGCTGATTATAATGATGCTGTTGCCTATGACAGTATTTTCAGCGGGAAGCATTGATCTGAACCGGGATGTAAGTCTGGCCATCACCTATCAGGATGACGGAACACCCTTGGTCGGCGCAGAGTTTGATATTTACCTGGTTGCCACGGTAAACGAACACATTGAACTGACGCCGACCGGATCATTCAACCAGTTCAACGTAGATCTCAAGGGTAAAAGCAGCGAGTCCTGGAGGACACTAGCCTCTACCCTGGAAGGCTATGTGCTCCGGGATAATATCACGCCTGCGGGCAACGGCAAGACCGACACCGATGGTTTGGCATTTTTCCCGACTGATGAGAAGAAGCTGATACCTGGCTTGTACCTGGTAACAGGAAAGCGTCACCTTCAGGGTGGCTACCGCTACGATGCGTTGCCCTTTATGGCTATGCTCCCTACTCAGGACAAGGACACCAGCGAATGGATCTATGATTTGAAGGTGAATTCCAAGCATGATTCTGTCCCGGACAATCCTGCTACTATTACCCGAAAGGTTCTTAAGGTCTGGAAGGACAAGAGCAACGGCAAGGAACGTCCCAAAGAGATCATCGTGCAGCTTCTCCGTGACGATGAGGTTTTCGATACCGTGGTCCTGAACGCCGGGAACAGTTGGCGGCATACTTGGACTGATCTGGATGACAGATACAAGTGGACAGTGGTAGAAAAAGAGCTGGAAAATTATATTGTGGAAGTAATTCAGGAGGGTACGACCTTTGTAGTGACGAATACCTATAAAAAGAATATTCCCTATGAACCAACTCAGAAAAAGCCGACTCTTCCCCAAACCGGACAGCTTTGGTGGCCGGTACCGCTTTTATTGTGTACCGGATTGCTGTTCGTAGTGATTGGTCTAATTAGCCGCAGAGGTGCTGCGGATGAAAAATAAGAGCGCAGGATTAATTATCATAGGGCTATTGCTGATTGCGGCAGCCTTTCTTCTAACAGCCTACAATATGCGTGAGGAGACGCAAGCAAAAGAATCTGCCATGGAAGCTCTTACCCGTCTGGAAGAGATGTTCGAAGAAACATTTCCGGGAACAGAGGTAACGAAAGGAACAACACTGCAGGAGAAAACCAACGTACCAGGCGGTGAAATTGAGATACCCGATTATATTCTGAATCCGGATATGGAAATGCCTGTGAAAACCGTCAATGACAATGACTATATCGGCATTCTGTCAATTCCGGCTTTGGAGTTGGAATTGCCAATCATCAGCCAATGGAGCTATCCCCGGCTGAAAATTTCTCCCTGCCGCTATACAGGCTCTGCCTATACCAACAACCTCATTATCGCCGCTCATAATTACAAATCACATTTCCGCAAACTAAAACATCTCCATGCCGGCGACATCGTAACATTCATGGATATGGACAGAAATGTGTTCCATTACGAAGTGGTTGAATCGGAGATACTTAAACCCACCACTATTGACAAAATGGAGAGTGGTGATTGGGATCTGACTCTGTTCACCTGTACCATCGGCGGTCGGAGCCGGGTCGTAGTACGGTGCAAATTAGTCGAGGAATTGAGCCCATACTCAAAGAATCAAACGTGACCCGGGGGCATTGTTTACGATATTGTTTTATACGATGCAGTTGTGCTATGAGTGACTTGAGTTTTACGGGGACAAAGGAATTTGGACAAAGAGTGAACCGACTCATCTATTCATTACTATTGTGAAACAGCGGAAAGGAGAACCTAATGACGAGTAAGGAATTGAGGAGACTGAATCGAAAAGACCTGTTGCAAATGCTGATTGAGCAAAGTCAAGAGGTTCAATCTCTCCGAGAAAAACTTGCTGAGGCAGAGAAGACATTGGAGAATAAAACAATTGCCATTGACCAAGCCGGTTCCATTGCTGAAGCTGCATTGCAACTCAACGGTATCTTTAAGGCTTCCCAAGACGCTAGTCAGCAATATTTAGATAATGTTCGCCAACTATGCCAACGCCAGGAAAAAAACTGCGCTCAGATTGAAAAGGAGAGCCAGGCAAAAGCGAAAAACCTTATTGAAGAAGCGGAAAAACAGAAAGCTGATTTGGAGCGCGAAACAAAGGCTAAATGTGCCAGGATGCTGAGAGAATCCAGAGAGCAATCTCAGGAATATTGGGATGAGGTTTCATACAGGCTGGAAAAATTTATCGAGGAGCATACTTTATTGCGCGAACTGCTGTCAATGGTGCCACCTCCAAAAACGCGGGAATAGAAAACATGAGTAAGAAAAACCTTTGTTTCTAATTTGAGTACGAAAACAAACAGGAAATAAATTCTGCGGCGCTGATATCGCCCAGATACAGATTAAGAGGCAGCGTGGCCAATATAGCGGCGGCGCTGTCTTTTTCGTAGGGCAATCCTATCAGCGCTTGTTCCAGGACAGAGATAGGAACCAATCCTAAGAAATCACCACTGATTTTCAGATTCTGTATTCTGCCCTTTGCAATGCTGAGATTGACTTCGACTTTGCCGCCCGGAAAGCGCTTGGAGCAGCTGAGGGTTCCCGGCGGCTCCTGGCCCTGATTCCAGTCAGGGCTGGCATATTTTGCCGCTGCCAGCTGCCGGATCTCTGCCAGTTGGGACTGGTTCAGGATGACTTTAGTCATGGATGGCAGGGCGGACAGAAGTTGCTGCCAGAATTCACTCAGTGATATTTCCCAGCCCAGATGTTCTTTGATATTCACGACTCGGCTTCGAACCGATTTGACTCCCTTGGAAATCAGCTTTGTCGGATCTGTTCGCAGAACTGTGTCCAGCATTGTCAGGTCAGAATCAAAGAGTAAAGTGCCATGATGCAGCAATCGGTTCCGACGCAGGGATTGTGCGGTGCCGGATATTTTGCGCCCATCTAAGACTATATCGTTTCTCCCCTGGGCTGTAGCCTGAATGCCCATTTTTTGCAGAGCGGATAGCAGGGGAGCCGCTACCGTCGCCAAATTCAAGGTCGCGAGATCAGGGGCCGGTGTGATGAAGGAATAATTGAGGTTGCCCAGATCATGGTAGACGGCACCGCCCCCGGTTGAGCGCCGTATCACCTTGACGCCGAGACGCCGTACTGCCTCTTCGTCGACTTCGTTTTGCCAGTTTTGGTAACGGCCGATAATGACAGCATTGGCATTCTGCCAAAGCAGCAAAATCTTATTGTACTGCGTTAACTTTTGCAGGCAATATTCTTCGAAGGCCAGATTGTAGGCAGGATCGTGGGATTCAGTTTCTAAATAACAGTACATACTTGCCTTTCAGAAAAATGAGTGGTGTCACCGGGAAGCTGATCACCACTCTCGCAATGGTGCGGACAACAGGAGTCGAACCTGCATGCTTTCGCACTGGAACCTAAATCCAGCGTGTCTGCCAATTCCACCATGTCCGCGCGTCAGTATTATAGCCTCAGACCTGATTTTGATGCAAGGTGGAAGTAACACAAAGGCGTTACAAGTTCCCGCTTTTACCTTTCTATATAAAAATAATTACTTAAAATTGTAGCAAAGGTTTCCAATTTCAGCTCCGCTTTGTTATTCTGTTAGCATAAAATCGACTGCCGGGGAATTGAGATGAAAAGAGTATGCGAAATTTTAGGTAGCACCTCGCTATTCAAAGGTCTGACGCATGAACTGTATCACGACTATTGCGAGGGCACACATATTCGTACGGTCTACAAAGGTGAAGTGATCGTCAATGAGGGCGATCTTTGTGCCGGTGTATATATTGTCATATCAGGTTATATTGCCAGGCAAAAGTACTCCAGTTCCGGTGAGTTCACGACTCTGGATCTGATAGGCCCGAGCGGAACTTTCGGGGAGCAGCATATTTTTGGCTCCAGTAAATATTATGAAGCAACTATGGAGGCTGTGACGACGAGCAAAGTGGTTTTAGTTTCGCGGGAAAGCTTGCTCAATATGATTTCGCGCAGCCCCAAGCTTTTGCATAATTATCTGCTGGTTTTGTCAGACAGGATCAGGCTTCAAGAAAGAAGAATAGATCTGCTGTCACAGAAGAGCCTCAGACAGAAAATTTCGGCTTATCTTCTGCACCTGTTGGATGACAGCCTGGAGAAAGAAGGTGAAACTCTTGATTCCGCAACTCGGGTTGTTTCCACTCAGGCAGTCGAGTTGCCTGTTTCCAAGGAGGTAGTGGCCAGGCTGCTGGCCATGCCGCGCCCTTCGTTCTCGCGCGAGTTGATCAGCATGGAGCGGGATGGCCTGATCCGGGTCAGCGGCAGGGTGATCTGGCTGATTGATATTGCCGGTCTGGCCACGAGTCAGACGGAAGAGAATCTTTAAGCCTGTCTTTGTTAATTTTCGTGAATATATTATTTGATATTGCCAATAAGGCAAGGAGTAATTATGTCATTTAAAACTGATATTGAAATCGCGCAGACGGCAGATCTGCGTCCTATAAGCGAAATAGCAGCTAAAATAGGTTTGTCAGAAAAGAATTTGATTTCTTATGGTCATTATAAAGCGAAAGTCGATCTGAATAGTCTGCCGGAGAGAAAGAGGACTGAGCGGGGCAAATTAATTTTAACTACGGCGATCACGCCTACTCCGGCAGGCGAAGGTAAAACTACAGTTACGATCGGTCTTGCTGACGCGCTTAGCCGCTTGGGGCAAAAAAGCATCTCGGTCACCAGAGAGCCTTCAATGGGACCTGTGTTCGGCATCAAAGGGGGAGCTGCCGGAGGCGGATATGCTCAGGTGATTCCGATGGAAGATCTGAATCTCCATTTCACCGGCGATATGCATGCGATCAGCGCCGCTAATAATTTGCTGGCTGCTATGCTGGATAATCATGTGACTCAGGGCAACAGTCTCGGGATCGATCCGCGCCGGATTACCTGGAAGCGCGTTGTCGATATGAACGACCGACAACTCAGATTTATCGTCGATGGCCTGAACGGAACTGCAAACGGAGTTCCCCGCGAAGACGGCTTTGAGATTACGGTTGCTTCCGAGGTGATGGCGATTCTTTGTCTGGCAGATTCGCTGGCAGATCTGAAGCAGCGTCTGTCCCGCATTGTCGTGGCTTATACCTATGATGAAAAACCGGTCACCGCTGCCGATCTAAAAGCTGAGGGAGCCATGGCCGTCTTGCTTAAAGAAGCTCTTAATCCGAATCTGGTTCAAACTCTCGAAGGTACCCCCGCATTGGTGCATGGTGGCCCGTTTGCCAATATTGCCCATGGCTGCAATAGTGTCCTGGCCACCAAATTGGCTGTCGACTATGCTGATTATGTAGTGACGGAAGCTGGGTTCGGCGCCGATTTGGGCGCTGAGAAATTTCTCGATATCAAATGCCGTTCGGCGGGTCTGAAACCGGATGCGGTAGTTCTTGTCGGTACAATCAGAGCTTTGAAAATGCATGGCGGGGTTGAGAAAGATAAATTAAATACAGAGAATCTGTCAGCGCTGGAGGCGGGGATGCCCAATCTGCTCCGGCATATTGACAATATCAAAAATGTCTTCAGGCTGCCGGTTGTGGTAGCGATTAATCGCTTTGCCGCTGATACTGAGCGCGAAATAGAACTGGTGCGTTCTAAATGTTCAGAGCATGGCGTCGGTGTAGCTCTCTGCGAGGTCTGGGCCCAAGGCGGTGCAGGCGGGATCGATCTGGCTGAGGAAGTCATGCGCTTGACGGAGACGGAATCAGATTTTTCCTATGCTTATGATCTGGATCTGCCGATCGAGACAAAACTGGAAACAATTGCCAGGAGGATATACCGTGCTGACGGTGTCGAACTTACGCCCAATGCGAAAAAGCAGCTACAGCAGCTCAAAGCCTTGGGTTTTGATCGACTGCCGATTTGCATGGCAAAGACACAATATTCTTTCTCGGATGACCCCAAGTTGCTGGGCGCGCCGGAGAAGTTTGTGGTTACGGTTCGCAATCTGAAAGTCTCAGCCGGCGCCGGCTTTATCGTTGCGCTGACCGGTGAGGTTATGACGATGCCGGGACTGCCTCGTATTCCGGCTGCGGAGAAGATAGATATAACTCCCGAGGGCAAAATTAGCGGGTTATTTTAATTTAACAAGGATCAAACTGAAAAAACATAAAATATATTGTATAATGCTTTATCGCAGTTCAGACTGCTTAGAATTCTAAGGAAAGGATTATGCTACTTAGCCAGGGTTTTGTGATGATTAGTATTAAAAAATATATGTCGGAGCTGAAACAGTTCCTTGATTGCACGGTAGGGATTTTAAACTATGACGGTATTGTCATTGACAGTACGGATAATGAAATGCTGGATACGAAAGATGAGAATATCAGCGCCGTGCTATTAGCCGGGAATCATATTGTAAAAATCGGTACCAAGTCGTATAAACTTATAGAGGCCAAAGGCCATGCTCCTCTGGCTATTTTTATTACCGGTACGGACAAAGCGGCAGAAAATTATCTGGAACTGATCTCCCGTTGTCTGGCTGCTTCGATCAGAGAAGACAATGATTATCATCTGAAAGAAGCATTTTTAAAAAATGTGCTGCTGGAGAATGAGCTTCCCGGCGATATCGCACTCAAAGCGAAAGAGTTTGACATTCCATATGCCGCGCCCAGAGTGGTCATGCTGGTTAAGGGCCAGTCTGTAGATAGTCTGACCCTTATCAAGACGCTGAATGAAATCTTTCCGGCGGATGAGTCTAACTATGTTCTGCCACTGGATGAAAACACCATTGCTCTTCTCCTGGATGCTTCTGAAAATAGTGAGCTTGATGCTTATGAAGAACTTGCCCGCGAAATTCTGGCCCAATTGGTAACGGATCATCTGATTAGCGCTAGAATCGGTATCGGTTTGCTGGCTGATACTCTGAAAGATGCTGCCAGATCCTATCGCGAAGCAGCGGTGTCGCTTACGGTGGGCAAAATCTTTGAACCTGCTTCCTATCTGATGCGATATGACAGATTGGGACTGGGGCGTTTGATTTATCAGCTGCCCCCCACACTGTGTGAAATGTTTCTGCAGGAGGTTTTCAAGCCTGGCGCCTATGAAGCGCTGGATCGTGAAACTCAGACAACTATCAGCAAATTTTTTGAAAATAGTCTCAATGGCAGCGAAACTTCCAGACAACTCTTTGTCCACCGCAATACTTTGGTTTATAGGTTGGATAAAGTACAAAAGATTACCGGACTTGATCTAAGAAATTTTGACGATGCAGTACTCTTTAAGCTGGCTGCGATGGTTAAAAGATATCTGGAGCGCAAAGACAGTTCCAGATATTCTGAGCAAGATTCCTGGTGGTAACTAAGACAAATCATGGATGATAACAATATTATTGAGCTGATCGATGTAGTAAAGGTTTATAAGAACGGTGTTTCTGCTCTTGACAGTGTCAGTTTCACCGTCCGACCCGGTGAATTTGTTTTTGTGGTCGGTGAAAGTGGTGCCGGGAAATCTACTTTAATCAAGCTTTTGACCCGTGAGGAGAAGGCCAATTCGGGTCAGGTGCTATTGAACGGCTATAATCTGGCTGATCTTTCGCAACGGCTGGTTCCTTTTCTGCGCCGTAAGATCGGCATGATCTTTCAGGATTTTCGCTTGATCGAGGGCAAAACAGTATATGAGAATGTCGCTTTTGCCATGGAGATAATCGGTGCCTCGCGTGCCGAAATCAAGAGGCACGTACCACTGGCTCTGACGCAGGTCGGTTTGCGTCACAAATCTGAGATGTATCCGAACGAGCTGTCCGGAGGTGAGGCCCAGAGGCTGGGAATTGCCAGGGCTATTGTCAATAATCCGACTCTGATTTTGGCTGATGAGCCGACCGGAAATCTTGATCCGGTAAATGGTGAAGCTATCATGGCCTTGTTGGAATGTATCAATCAGGAAGGTACGACTGTGATTGCCTGTACCCATGACAAGGAATTGGTCGACCGTATGGGTAAGAGAGTGCTGGAATTTTTTAATGGCAAGCTTATCCGGGACGAAGTTCACTCGACTTATGATAAACGGCCCGAATGTCCTTCTGTATTACAAAGAAAAGAGCGCGGGGAGATATCTAAAAGGCTGCTATCGGAACAAGAGCATAATCAGGATCCGGAAGAGCATGCGGCCAAGCGCGACCGGGATCATCTCCGCATTCCGCAAGTGGAAGCTATGCAAGAGCTGATAATGGATTCACATCAACGCCGTACATCACGCAGACATAGCCGTAAGGATAAATCTGCTGTTGATGTGGAATAAGCGGGAATGATTGAATGAAGAAAAACGAGATTCGCTATTCTGCTAAACAGGGTTTTGTCAATTTACTGCGACATCCTTTATTATTGTTCTCATCGGTCACGACTTTGACTTTGATGCTGTTTCTGCTCAGCATTTTTGTCGCTGTTTCACTCAATGCCAGCCATCTGGCAAGGATTTTAGGCCAGCAACCGCCAATCGAAATTATGATGGAGCCCGGTATTGATCAGGAAGCTATTGATGATCTTACCTTGCTGCTAAATGACCATGCCAATGTAATTGAAATCAGGGCTTATTCCGCTGAGGAAAATTTTGAGACTTTCAAGGAAAATATCGGCAAAGAAGAGATCTTCAATGAAGACAGCTATGTGGATAATTTCCCCTCTACCTTTAATATCAGACTTGATGATCCGGCGCTGGCAGAGGAATTCAAAGAACAGATGATGGCGGAGAGGGGAGTTTTTACCGTTAGTCTTGAGCATGAATTGATGAGCTTTCTGGATCGTACTCAGAAAACACTTAATACGATCGGGGTTGTGGTTTTTTTGGTGTTGGCTCTGGTATCATCTCTGGTAGTGGGCAATATGGTGCGAGTAGCCGCACTATCGAGGGCCACAGAAATTAACATTATGAAATATGTCGGGGCAACGGATGGCTATGTCCGGATTCCTTTTCTGATTGAGGGCGCTATGGCAGGTCTCCTGGGAGCTTTGTTCGGTACTCTGATCTCCGGTGTTGTTTATTATCGGTTGCAAACAGCAGTTGCCGGTTCGGCGACAACAGGTTCTTTGGCTTCGCAGCTTCAACTGTTACCGACTTCTCGGATTGTTGGCATTATGCTAGTATTAAATATCGCTACAGGAGTTATCTTGTCCATGGCCGCCAGCTTTTTAGCTCTGAGACGGCATGTAAAGGTATAGGTGGTTCTGCACAATGACAATAAGAAAGAAGACAGTAAGCAATTGGCTGGCGGGACTGGTTTCAGCTGTTCTCTGTCTGGCTTTGATTTGTGCTCCGGGTTTGGTTTTAAATGCAGATTCTGCCAAAACATCGCAGCAGCTGACTGAAGCTCGCAAGAAGGCAGAACAGATCAGGCAGCAGCTGGCAGAGGCTCAGTCGGATCTCAAAAAACTGGAAGCTAATGCTGCCCAAAAGTCCGGTGATTACGCCTGGTTGGTTGAGCGCACCGAAGAGCAACAAAAAGCGTATCTGGAGGCTATGGCCAGAAAAAATAATGCTCTGATTATTATGGAACAAACGACCAGCGATTATGAGGTGGCAGTGCAGGAATTTGAGGAACAGAAGCAAGCTTATGGCGAGCGTCTGGCTCTGATGTATCAGTTGCCTAATAAATCGATATTTGAAGCTCTGATCTCTTCTGCCGATTTACAGTCTTACTATACTACCAACCGATTGATACGAATTATCAGTGACACGGACGAATTGATGTTGACTCGTCTGCAGGAAGCCGAAGCTTATGCGGCGGAGATGAAAGAGGCTGCGGAAGCCAGTTATGAAGATATGCAAAAACTGGTTGCGGATGCAGACAAATTGCTGACAGAGATAAAGAATAACCGCGATCTTTCCGCAGCCGATCTGGAGCAAGCTAAGACGGCTCTGAGCGCAGCCGAAGAGGAGTCATTGGCCTGGGCTGCCGAGATGAAAAGTATAGAGTCTGATGTGGCGGCGCTTCAAGAAAAATATCAGAAAGAGCTGGCTGCGGAAGAGGCTAAGCGCAAGGCGGAAGAAGAAGCCAAACGCAAAGCCGCTGAAGAAGCTAGACGCAAGGCGGCCGAAGAGGCGGAAAAGAAAAAAAAGGCTGAGGCGGAAAAGCAAAAGTCGACGACTAAAAATAAATCGGGTTGGACTTGGCCGGTGCCGTCCAGTAGAAAGATTACTTCGCGTTATGGCTACCGGACTATTTTCGGCAAGAGAAGTTTTCACTACGGAGTAGATATCGCAGCCCCTATGGGGACAAAAATTGTGGCTATCAAGGGCGGCGTAGTTCTGGCCTGTTCCAGCAACAATATCTCCGGAAAATTCATCTGTGTTGATCATGGCGGCGGATATCTGTCCTATTACCGCCATTTGAGCCGCTATGCCGTCAAACCGGGGCAGAGTGTGTCGGCAGGGCAGGTAATCGGCTATATGGGCTCTACTGGTCGTTCTACCGGTCCTCATCTGCATCTGGATATAGAGATTAACGGCAGGAAAGTAAATCCGCTAAAATATATTAGCCCTTGATTACAGTTGGGAGAAATTAAATGATGAAGCAACAAGATAAGAGCCCTCATCCTGCGCCACAGGAGCCGGGGCAATCTCAACAGCAATACGCATCTTATGGCGATATATATGGTTCTCCGCCGCAACAGCCGCCGCAAGAGTCAAAATGCTTCTGGAAAGTACTGCTGGCGGTATTATTGACGGCTGTAGTTTCGGTCACTTTTACACTGGGCGGCTCCTATCTGTTCTTCAGTCAGCAGGCAACGCAGGCCGCCGCGCACCGGACGAAGTCGGATCTGGGGATTGTAGCTGAGTCGGTTTCGACTGCCGGTCCGGAGATATCTCCCAGCGGATCCGAGGCAGCGGGCTACCCGACGGCGCCTTCGTCGCAAGATACGGAGACTACTACTGTTGGCTTGACTTTTGAGCGGACACCCGAGAATACGGTGGAGCTGGAAAAGCTGGCGCAGATCTGGGAACTTTTGCAGGATTATTATTATCAGGATTATACGGATGCTGAGATGATAGCTTTGATGAGCGAGGGGCTGGTCAAGAATATGGGCAGCCGCTATACTTTCTATCTGTCGCCGGAGGAGCGGGCTCAGGATAAAGAGGGTATGTCCGGTGAATACAGCGGCATCGGAGCGATTGTCCAAATGGATGAAGAGGGCAATTATGTGATTACGCGCTTGGTTGACGATGCGCCGGCCATGAAGGCCGGTCTACTGCCGGGAGATGTCTTTGTCGCTATCGATGATAAGCCGATAAAGGATTTCAAGGGTGTTGAGTCGCTGGCCAGCGCGGTCAGAGGTGAAGAGGGTACCGCAGTCAAGATCGAGATCTATCGCCAGACAACGGATGAGAATCTGACTTTTGATGTTGTAAGAAAACATATTACAACGGCCAATCTGTCTTATAAGATGCTGGAGGATAAGATCGGTTATATCTATGTGACAGAGTTTACGGGCCATGTGGCGGATAATTTTGAGAAAGCGCTGAGGGATCTGCTCCGGCAGGGTATGACCGGTCTGGTGATTGACTTGCGCTATAATGGCGGCGGTTTGGCGGATGAATGTATTAAAATGCTGGATTATCTGCTTGACGAGGCTACAGTTTCTGTGATTAAGGGACGCATGAACGGCGAGCCGCTGGAGGAGAGCTGGGATACGGAGGACGGGATCCTGGTGCCGGAGGAACTGCCGATAGCGCTGGTCTTAAATGAGTATTCGGCCAGCGCCAGCGAGCTGTTCGGCGGTGCTCTGCAGGATTTAGGCCGGGCGGTGATTGTTGGTGTTCAATCGTTCGGCAAGGGCGTGGGCACTCGCACCTGGGATCTGGACGATGGTTCGGCGATTCAGATTACGAACTTTGAGTATTTCCTGCCCAAAGGTGAGAATATCCAGAATAAGGGAATTACACCTGACTATATTGTCGAGTTGCCGGAGGACGCTAAGAATAAGCAGATTTCACAATTAACGCCAGAGGAAGATACACAGCTGCTGAAGGCCATTGAGCTGGTGAAGACGCAATAAATCGATTGCTGTATGGCGAAGACGCAAAAGAGCGATCGCGGATGGATGTGCATTTACTGCAGATGCGGCAAGAGAATAGATCGATCCCTTGTTTGCTGCAGGCTGACTGTGAGCATTGCGTGAGAATGCGCGAATGGACTTGTCTACTGTTATATTCGTGGTACAATGGCTAAGCGCAGCTGTTAAGGGATAGCGATTATGTTGAGGGCGATTAGCTCAGCTGGGAGAGCGCTGCGTTCGCATCGCAGAGGTCGAGAGTTCGAGTCTCTTATCGTCCACCAAGAAAAAAGCCGTCATCGCAATTTTCGCGACGACGGCTTTTTCTTGCGATTCAACACCTATCGAAAAAGAATAGAGTAGTTCTACCCCTATTTCTCTATAAAATGACAAACGCGTTGTCAATTCTAGTATTTGAAGTTCAATGTTCTCATTGTTGAGTTGTGTAGTGTTGTCCTTTTCACACTCACAAATCGTTTTTCGATCTGTTATATCGATCGGGGGTGAGTGAGCTCTAATCTCGCAGGATAAGATTACGATATAATATTGATGGTTTTTAATCTGCAAAGAAGAAATCTTTAACCATATGAGTCTCAGCCATTATTATCCATATCGGGATGATGATTGGCATTAGATAACCATCGGCGTACTTTCGTGCTGTTTGATGCACATGGATTATAGAATAAGGAGAAAGAGAAGATGATTAATGTTTCATTCTTTTACTGAAGTACATCATGAACAGTGACTGTCATAAATATTCTGACAGCACGTTTGCGGAAAGTTGTACAGAATAATTGAGTCGTATCGTTAATCCGGTGATGATGCAGGATGCCAGCGTCGGTGTTTTACACCTGTAAAGAGTCACCCTGGTATATTCTATATGATGTAAAAAAGTGTTTTTTCAAGCACCTATTGAGTGAAAGTATTATTGTATATAATTATTGAGGTCAAGCTATTTGTTGGATTTACATGAATAATTCGGGATTTAAGAGGTTATTACGATTATGAAGAAAATTTATTTCATAATTGCGCTGACAATTCTAGCCTTAGTTCTTATATTTTTATACAAAACATATGTTGTTATCAATGAAGCCGAATCCAATGACTCCGACAGCGTTGTAATTAATGAAATTGAATCCAATGGCTCCGACAGGGATTGGGTTGAAATCTATAACAATTCTGAAAACGATATAGATATTTCAGGTTGGTATATAAAAGATGATAAAGCAGATAACTTTTCAGTAAAACTATCCCCGGGAACCGTTTTACCAGCCAAAGGATATTTTGTTTTTGAAGGCGATTCAAAAACTGATATAAAGCATTTCGATTTTGGTTTGGGCAAGGCTGACAAGATAGAATTATATGATGCAAACGACACTTTAATAGATGAATATGCCTGGACATCACATGCCTGTTTCGGGTTATCCAGAATACCCAATGGCGAAGGAGCGTTCAAAGATGTTCCATTAACAAAGGGGTTAAAAAACCTGGATATTCTTGACTGGCCGGGACCATCAAATATTCAATTAGTAGATACTGTCCAGATGTTTAATGAAGATGCCTCCGGTTTGGATTACTATGATGGAGACTTATGGCTCGTAGATAACGGTACGGGAACAATTTGGAAGTTGCCTTTAGATGATAACGGGATTCCAAGTTTTGCCCCGGGATTTGAAAACGGTAAAAAAGTAAAATTTAAAAAGGACGCGGGAAATCCGGATGCCTCCGTTCCCGATGCTGAGGGGATTTGTTTGGATTGTGAAGGCATGGTCTATTTGGCTGTTGAAGGAACCAACTTAAATACAATATTACAAGTGGATCCCAATCAACAAACTCAAGAGCTCATAGCCTTAAGGGAGTGGAATGTTACGGAGCATATAAATAATGCCCGACAGGAAAGAGGAGTTGAAAATTATCAACTTGAATCCAATAAGGGCATTGAAGCTTGTGAATGGATTCCCAATTTGGTCTTAGACGGGAAATTAATTGATTCAAATACAAATGCGCCCTACAAATCTGCGGATTATTCCTCTATGAACGACGGGCTCTTTTTTTTAGGTGTAGAAGATGATGGCTATATTTATATTTTTGCTTTGGGTGAAGATGAAAAAATAACCTTCATTTCACAAATAGATACACGATTGGGTATGCTTGTGGGTTTATGTTATGATGAATTAACAGATGAAATTTGGGCTCTAACAGACGGTGAAAAGATGAATACACTTGCCAGAATAAAGTTGAACGCAAGTGAAACCCCGGATATAAAGCACTATAATCCTCCTAAGGACTTAGATCCTCTAAAAAACAATGAGGGTTTTACCATCGTCTATAAATATGTGAATGGGCTAAGGTCTGTATATTGGGTTGAGGACGGTGTAACAACTCATTCATTAAAAAGAGGTTATATAAATACTTATAGCTTCCGATAGAAAAATCCGACCGTGCCGGTGATGAAAAAACAAATAGATACATAAACCGAGAGCTCTCGCTATCTCCTGGCGGAGAGAGGGGAGCTTTTTTACATTGATATCCGCATGTCTATCTAATCCCAAAGGGTATTTTGATTTCTTTCCTAACCACTATTTCACAGCTTTTTATTTTAGGATCATTTAGTCATATGAGATTCTATATTTTTATAGAAAAAATAATACTTTTTTTTTATATCTGCTAATATGTGGTTATGAAAGGGAAGAAATAAAGATGCAGAATATTTTTCTCGACATTTTTGATTTATTTGCCGATAAAATGGGAATAAGCCTGAAAATACAGCAGTATTTACCGCAAATACGGTTATCGTTGTTGGGACTATCCATACTAAGCTGTTTTTTAGGTATAGTTATTTATCGAATTTGGGCAGGAATCAGTATTTTCTTCCTAACCGGAATAGGACTAGCTATTCTCTTGGAGGATAAGCTCGATAAAGGAGCTTTAGTGACAGTAGTTGTTCTGTTGGGAGTGTTTGCGGCAATTTTGCTTTATTTTTCTTCCAAAGCGGCGGTTTTCTTATTGACTATATTGTTTCTATACAATTTCAACGACGGACGAATTACAAATTATTGGATTATTGGCGGATGCTTATTGTTGGTCGCAGTTTTGAGCGTTAAGCTCGAGAAAGAAACAATAATATCCGGTACCGCCGTATGGGGCAGTTTTATGTCGGTCCTGCAATTTTTCCAAATTTTCACTAGCCTGGAGTTTGAGTTTTTTCAATCGGAGATAGGTTGGATAGTTATAGCGATTTTAGGTGCCGTGAGCCAGACAGCTTTTTACTTTTTCTTCGTACGGAAGAGCAATAAAAAGCCTGTCCAAAAACAAAAAAAGATATGGACTTGCGAGGCTGAAACGTCCTAGAATCAAAAAGTACAATTTGTCAAAAACCAATTTCGCTCACAAGTGTGAGAATTTTGCCCTTTAATATATGGGAAAAGGATGATTACAATCAACTAATTAGTGTTTTTTGAAGCGATAAGGAGAAAGCAGGTAATCCAGTGCAAAAAACTCAGATTTATTATCCTCGAACATATCGGCGTTTAACGCCGAACAAATTCAGCCAATGGATATATATTTTGTTGATTGTTTTGCCGTGCTTAATTTTGCTTCTGCTTTTTTATTCGAAAATATCGCTTATTCTCTCCGAATATACTGCCCGGTACTTAAGAGAGGCCTTGCCGGGCATAGAAATAACAATTGGACACAGTGAATACATACCTTACTTTGGCGGAGTAAGCTTTGTCAGCTTGCCCGGCAAGTTGCCGAGCTTTGAATTTACCGTCGCCAATCTCTTGATTAGTCTCGCGCTTTTTATTCTATTCACACATGTAAAAAAACTTAAAGGAGCACCGCTTTTTATATATTTGTCAATTGCCCTTATGATCCACATTGTTTCCTGCCTGTATTTTGCCTTGGCTCCGGAATCATTTCCTTATACTGTCAGCGATTATTCCGACTTGTACATTAAGCAGCAGATTGGAATGTGGCTATCTTTTTTAGTTTTGCTGGGCTTTGTAACCGGTTTTTTAAATAACGCTTCGTTGCTGCAACGAATTGTAACCTTTGCGGGAGTCATGATTTACTCGGCGGTTTTCGGCAGTATCAGATATTTGGTTTTTCTATACTTAATTCATATAGGCTCTTCCTTGTATATGCCCACATTCTTTTTCTCATTGGGACCGTTTTTTGATTTTCTTTATCTGGTTTGTTTCTACAGTGCTTTTGTTGGAAGAGTCATAAAAAAATTTGATTCGAGAAAGGGACGGTTGACATGGGGATGGCTTTAATCATTATGAAAGGCTATTTCGTAGCCGTCATAATTATTATTCTAATATATACTGCCCGACATGCTGCTTTTGCCTATAACAGGATGTTCGGCAAGCAAAGGATGTATTACAACGATATTTATGATAGCAGCATGCCGTCTGTTTCGGTATTGATTCCAATGCACAATGAAGAAAAGGTCCTTAATTATGTTTTGGATTCTTTGCTCGAATGTAATTACGACAGAGATTTGCTGGAGATAATACCGATTAATGATAATTCCGACGACAATACAGGAAAGATGCTGGATGAATATCATAGCAAATATCCTTTCATTCGGCCGCTGCACCGCGGGAAAGGAAATAACGGCAAGCCTGCCAGTCTGAATGACGCAATGGAGTTGGCACGCGGTGATATCATTATAGTTTTTGATGCGGATTATCGGCCGGGAAAAGGACTTTTGCATTCATTGGCATTGGCTTTTAAAGACCCGGAAGTAGGGGCGGTAATGGGCAGGGTAATTCCGCTTAATATCAATACCAATATTTTGACCAGACTCTTAAACCTTGAAAGGTCCGGCGGCTATCAGGCCGACCAGCAGGCCAGGTACAATATGAGGACAATTCCTCAGTATGGAGGGACGGTAGGGGGTTTTAATAAAGAATTTTTCATGGAAACGGGTGGCTTCAATCCACGAATTTTAGCAGAAGATACTGAACTGACCTATCGAATTTATACGAATGGCTTGAAAATGGTTTATGCGAACAATGCCGAAAGCTATGAAGAGGCTCCGGAGACTTGGAATGTCAGGGGCAGGCAAGTTCGCCGCTGGTCTCGAGGGCATAATAATGTCATGTTTAGATATTTTTTCAAGGTGCTCTTCAGTAGGAAAATGACGCTGCGCGAAAAACTGGACGGATTGCTGCTCCTGTGTGTTTATATGGTTCCATTTCTCTTTGCATTGGCTTTTTGGGATACGATAGCCTTGTTTTTTCTCGGGGAGATGAACATATTTATAGGTTGGTGGACATTAATTTTCGTCGCTGCCTATAATACTTATGGCAACTTTGCCCCATTCTACGAAATAGCGACGGCATTGATGATGGACGGAATCCAAGGCGATGTGATGCTTTTGCCGTTGTTAACCTTTAATTTTTACTTCTATATATGGTATACTACCTTAGGTTTTTTAGATGCGGTCTTGGATATCATAACCCCGCGCAAGGTGCATTGGGACAAAACCGAGCGCTTTACTCAAAAAAATAGGGGAGCTGCAGAATAATGACTTCCTTAGTTATCGGAGTGGCTATAGTTCTATTCATATGTATGCTGCTCTTTCCTTTGTTCCTGAGCTTAGTCAGTTTAAGGAAAAAGGGGGTGAAGCCTCTAAAAATAGATCAAAGCAAAACTCGCAATCCGCGTTATTTCGGAGAATCATTTGCAGCTTTGATAGAAAAGGCGTGGCTTGATTATGACGGCAGTGGCCAAATAAAGCTTTCCCACATCGAAAAGATTTTGGAGGCCGATAAAACAAATACATATCCGGATAATTGTCAAAGTGTTATCTATGCGGAGACTGAAGATTTCCGGCCTCCGGAAAATGTAATATTCGAAAAAGAAATCTATAGTTGTCAGGATGCATATATAGAAGGTAATACGCTGCGCGCTCTTTATGGCAAGAGAAGCATAGTTCTCGGTGAAGGCACAAATGTTATAAGGTGGGTCGACGGAGAAGGCTTGTTGTGTGTTAATGATAATTGCAATTTGGGTATCAGCGCCAGCAGCGCTTATGGCATTTTACTGGGGAAGAATTGTTTTTTCCGTAGACTTTATGCTCCGGAGATAAGATTGGGCTGTACCTTTGTCGATAATCAGTTACAGGAAACCCGTGATACAAATGTGGAGGATATTTTAGGCGGAGATGTTAAATTAAATGAAGACATTTTACGAAATGTCAAATATGTTTCGAAAAATGATGGAGACGAAAACGGGATAATAAACGCAACCATTATCAGCAAACACACTGTAATTTTGTTGGAAGGCGTAGTAGTAAAAGGTCATGTCCGCTCCCATAAATCGGTTGTTCTCAAAGATCGTGCCATAGTGTATGGTAACATTTTTGCGGAAGGCGATATATATTTAGGCGAAGGCAGTAGAGTCTGCGGGAATATTTTTACCCAGGAAAGTTTTGAAGCGGAGCGCAATGTTTTTATAGGCCGGTGGGGCGAGATAAAGTCGGTAATAGCCAGAGGCAAGATAACCTTCGGCGAGAATTGCCGGGTATTCGGTTATATCAGCAGCGAGGACCAAGGTCTTTGTGTCCCCGATGTCGAAAAGTTGGTCTATGATCGCGAAGAAGAAGGAAATTTTTCGAATATAGATGTACCGTTCTGGAAGTCCAACAAATTCTTCCCGCCGTCATCAATCAGAAGAATAGATTTTGCTTCAGCAGAAGAATTTGACAATATAAACTATTCTATTTTTCGCAAAAATAAACGGTTAAAGGAAGTTATTATTCCCGAAGGAGTCAAGAAGATTAGGCCGTCATTTTTT
>JGI24710J26742_10000614_pt1 | contig 33124 bp, 27 predicted proteins | sample BioPla2DNA2_FD_26742 | JGI IMG/M metagenome (IMG submission 26742)
GCGGATAATGGATGTAATTGACATAAAATATCATAAATGGTAACATTTAGTTAGTAGAGAATAAGGAGGAGAAGGGAATGAAAAAGTATATAAGTGTATTTTTGCTGTTGCTAATATTATTGATATCAGCCGCATTATTTGGGGGTCAGGAATATGCAATGGCTTCGCAGACCAATGCACAGACTTCATATGAAGAGCTAAAGAAAACCAATGTAACAGATATTGAAGTTTTCAACAATTATGAGATTAACAGAATCAACATTGATAATACCCGATATCCTTATTATGAGACATACATATACAAATTCACATTAGAGCAGGATGGTTTCGTAAAGCTTCTATTGACTGCAGACAATCTAACTAAGGCAACATACACAAATTCAAATTATAGCGAACAGGATGCCACCATAAGTGCAACCGTATACCGTGATAGTAAGCTGCTGTTCCAGGTGGTTCCTACTATAACGGCCAGAAGCTCAGGTATAAAAGGAGAAACCAAGGATAAGGTGGCTCTTGATAAGGGCACATATTATGTGGTTTTAAAGACGGATAAATTTATGACGGGCTCCAAATCCTCAACTTTGGTAGAGGGTGAGGCAGGATTAATTCTTTACTATCAGTCTGTTAAGAGTGATGAGCAGTTACGTCCGTCGAGTGTCGGCAGCGAAAATCCACTGACACTTGATATGACCTTTTATGGCTTGTTAACGGTTCCCAATCCTAAGGATTATTACAGATTTGAATTAAAGGAACGCTCCTTAGTTAATATCAATTATTTATATGAATCCTCAAGGGCCAAATTCTTATTATACTCCGGAAACAGGGATGTTCTCTTAACCAGACAATTCAATGGTAATAATATTCTCAATGAGGATGAGATATTATTAGAAGCCGGTAAATATTATATTTCATTGGAAGCGCTTACAAACGGTGATGGGGGAAGAACTACTGTTGAAGTGAATGCTAAGCCTTATCCGCTTGAGCTGAAGCTAAGAAGCAAAACTAAAAACTCTTATATTGAGGTAAATACAATAGATACTCCTAAGGAGGTAAGGTATCTTAAAGGAAACCTGTCGCAGAAGGATATTAACAGCTCCAGATGGAGAACGGCCCAATTAATAACAGATGAACTGAAATTTGGTGTTAATTCAACCGGCTATTATACTGTCCGTGTGGTTGATGACTATGGTAATATGATTATGGAGACAATCAGGGTGACAGTATGCGATACTACCCCTCCTGCCAAGCCCAAAATTACCGGGTATAAAGCAGGTGAATATGAGGTAACAGGTACTGCGGAGAAGAATGCTATTGTAACCGTGAAATATAATAACAGATCTTATACATGTCAGGCAGACTCAAAGGGTAAGTATACCTGTGTTATTGACAGCAGGTTGGTAAAGGGTGCCAAGGTAGAAGTATATGCACAGGATATCTCAGGAAATGTCAGTAACAGTAAGGCCGTGGCTGTTAAGTAATATTTAAACCGTCTGAAGAATATAAGGAGGTTGCATGATAAAAATAAGCAGCCTCCTTTTATATATCACTGCAATTGGTTTTCAGACCATCATAGCCCTCGATATGTTTGCAATCATATCTGTCTATTGGCTCCGGACCTCGTACTACGGTTCTCTCTACACGCATAACCCCCTCATCATTGGCCATAACCCGCCAGTCAACCATAAGGATTGTATCATTAATAATCTCAATGCCGGGTATTCCTCTTGTGTTGATACAGCATCCGGTATTAAAATACGGCAATTCATCATTTTTGGGAAATTTAGTTCTGTGGGTGTGGCCACATATAAGCATAATTTTATGCTTTCTGATCCATTTATTATAGTTTTTCTCAACCTTGTGCCTTTTGTATAGATTTCGTGCAGGACTGGAGGGGTTTTCAAAACCGACTATATGAAGGAATCTCCAAAAATAACGCAATAGGATCATAGAGATATACCAAAACTGATCATTTATAAGGTCACCCTGATGTCCGTGGACAATCAGGATTTCCTGATCGGTTTCTTTATGCTTTAATATAATTCCTTCGACGGGTTTTATTCCATTAAAGAGAGGAACTCTTTTTTGATTATATTCATCATAGAACTGATAATAGTTCTTTTTTACGTATTTTTTATCCCTTAGATATATATTGTGATTTCCGTAAATCATTCTGAGTCTGCCTATATCAAAAAACTTCTTTAGAGAGATAAATATATCCTTATGGGCAAGTCTGATATGCTTAAAATTCTTATGCTCCCACAGTTCGTCCCCGTCTCCTGCCTCGATGTATATATAACCTTTATTATAATAGTAGTTAAGGACATGCTGGAATATTGCCTGATTACGGGCAAACTCATCAGACACACTGTCGTCTCCACGATGTATGTCGCTGAAAATTATGTATTTTGAATTCTTGTCAAAATACTCAACAGTCGCTTCCTTATATGCTTTTGTTAATCTCTTTTCTGTGTTCATAAGCCTTCACCGGAGTTTTTTATTTATATTGTACAGTTTAAGAAAGCTTATTCATATTATTACGGCGTTGACTTAATATTATGAAAATACATATAATTACCATGGAGGTGTTTAAAATGGTGGTAGGGACAGTAAAGCTCAGGATATATACTTCCTGGGTTCACTCGTTAAAGGAAAAGCGTAAGATTGTCAAAAGTTTATGTGCAAAGGTTGGTAATAAATTTAATGTATCTGTTGCAGAGATTGATGACCAGGATATTCATCAGATTATTGTATTGGGCTTTGCCTGTGTAACTAACAATAATGCTCATGCGGATCGGATTATGGATAGCGTTATCGATTTTATAGAGGAGAATACCGAAGGAGAGGTCATCCATATAGAACGGGACAAAAACTCTTATTGACATGTATTGGAAGAACGGCTACAATGAGTAAAAGTTTTGACCATCGTGTTATAGTGATGCGAAAGGAGTTTGATTATGCAGATAGCATCTTTATTTGGACAGGGAAGAGCAGTTCTTTCTCTTGAGATTTTTCCGCCTAAGAAGACCAGCCCTATAGATACCATTTATAAGACATTAGATAATTTAAAGGATATTCAACCGGATTTTATAAGCGTCACATATGGGGCAGGCGGCAATGCAGGTGACACCTCTACCGCTGATATAGCATCTTATATTTTGAACAGATATGGAATAATACCCTTGGCTCATTTAACCTGTGTTAATTATACGAGACAGGAGATAGGGCAGATACTAGAGATGCTTAAGGCTAAGGGAATAAAGAATATTCTTGCTTTAAGGGGAGACATAAACCCTGAAATCCCCCCAAAAAAAGAATTTACATATGCAAGTGAATTGGTTGAGTACATTAACGGGAAGAAGGATTTCTACATATCCGGGGCATGTTATCCCGAAGGTCATGTGGATGCGGAGAACATAGATAAGGACATAGATAATCTAAAAATAAAGGTAGAAGCGGGAGTACGGCATTTAATATCTCAGCTGTTTTTTGATAATGATTATTTTTATAAATTCCTGGAGAAGTCAAGAAAGGCAGGTATTAATGTGCCGATTCAGGCGGGTATAATGCCGGTTATTAATAAATCACAGATTGAACGCATGGTAACCCTGTGCGGGGCAAGCCTTCCCCCTAAGTTTACAAAGATGATGCAGAGATTTGAGCATTCTCCCGAGGCCATCAAAGAGGCGGGTATAGCGTATGCGGTAGATCAAATCGTCGATTTGGTATCTCAGGGCGTCGACGGAATTCATTTGTATACAATGAATAACCCCTATGTGGCCAAAAGGATAAATGAAAGCATAAAGGGCATAATTCATGCTTAATATGTCAGCCTTAGACAATATATTATAGCTACCGACAAAATACATTGCACTATCCTGTAGATTGCATTAAAATATAAGAGAAAAGTGTTAACCGGTTTTGCAAAAAATAACAGGGGTGACATGTATGATAGAGGTTAGAGAGGTAAGAACAAATAAAGAAAGAAGAATGTTTGCATCCTTTAATGCAGACATGTATAAAGATGTTCCACAGGCCATACCTGATCTGGTTTCGGATGAATATGATAATTTCCTTCCCGACAAGAATCCTGCATTTGAATATTGTAGGGTAAAGCAATTCCTCGCATATAAGGATGGTAAATGCGTAGGTAGGATTGCAGGTATTATAAATGATGCTGCAAACACCAAATGGGAAACTAAGAGGATACGGTTTTCAAGAGTAGATTTTATTGATGATTATGATGTGTCAGAAGCGTTATTTAAAGCAGTAGAAGACTGGGGAAGGTCTGAGGGATTAACTCAGATTCATGGACCCATTGGATTTTGCGATATGGATCAGGAGGGAATGCTTGTTGAAGGCTTTGACACGGTTGGCATGTTTATCACTATTTATAACCATCCATATTATATAAAGCATCTTGAGAAGTTGGGATTTGTAAAAGACATAGATTGGGTAGAATATATCATTAAGATGCCCGAAAAAGATGACAATAGATTAGATGAGCTGTCAAAGCTGGTTTTAAAAAGATATAAGCTAAAGCTGATAGAACCAAAATCAAGGAAAGAGCTTAAGCCCTATATACCGAAGGTGTTTCATTTATTAAATGTTTGTTATAAAGATTTATATGGAACCGTAGAATTGACTCATGCTCAGATAATGAAATACTATCATCAATTTATACTTTTGATTAACACAGATTATGTTAAGCTCATAGAGGATGAGGAGGGAGAGCTTGTCGGCTTTGGACTTGCCCTACCCTCAATGAATAATGCAGTTAAGAAGAGCAACGGACGGCTTTTCCCCTTTGGTTGGTACAGAATATTAAGAGCACCATACAAAAAAGCAGAGGTATTAGACCTATATCTGGTTGGTGTTCTTCCTAAGATGCAGAACAAGGGATTGACTGCCATCCTGATGCATTCCATGACTGAAGCCGCCAGAAGGAATAATATTAAATATGCTGAAACCGGTCCTGAGTTAGAGACGAATAATCAGGTACAGGCATTATGGAAGCACTATGAAACCAAGCAGCATAAGCGTAGACGCTGCTGGATTAAGGATTTATAGAAGATCTCTAAATATTATTTTCTTATTAGAGATTCGAATCCGCTACTGTATTTCCTGGAGCCGTCATGAAATATCCATAGTGCCTCAGTATTATCTAAGCTTTCTATGAGAGCCAAGCCTTCATCAAAAGGTGTATTATAAATTGCGGTCGACAGCACGTCAGCCATGCCGGAATCCTCACAGATTATTGATACTGCAACAAAATATTCTGAGGGCATAAGTGTGTCGGGATTGATAATATGATGGTATTTTTTGCCGTCAACAGTATAATATCTTTCATAATTACCGCTGGCCACCAATGACAAATCATTTAAGGCAAGAGTATATATGCTATGCTGCTCGGATTCCTTGTCGGGGTTCTGTATACCTACGCTCCAAGGTGCTTTTTCCTTGCCCTTTCCTCCTACCGCACGAACATTTCCTCCGACACTCAATAGAAAGTCAGTATAGCCCTTATCAATGGCGGCCTTAACCACCTGCTCAGTGGCATATCCTTTAGCTATTGCGCCTACATCCAAGCGCATTTCACTGTCTTTTAATAGTACTGTTGAGTTTGTCTCATCTATTATAATCATATCAATATTAGTATGCTTATTGGCTTCTTCTAACAATTCCATGGGAGGGAGCTCGGCATTCAGTGGATCATCGACTCCCTGGGTACGGTAATCATGCCAGATCTCCAGAACGGAGCCCAAGGCAATATTAACCCTACCGTTAGATAAGCTGTAGGCATCAATAGAATACTTAAGAAGATCTATAATCTTCTTATCAACCTTTACCGGCTCGTTACCGGCATTATCGTTAATAGTCTTTATATTGTTTATACCGTCATATGAGTTATATTTATCATATAACTGATGATAGATTTCCAGCTCTTCTTTAATAAAGGTTGCAAACTCGCTGAATTCTTCCTCGTTCTTTGTATATGCAACGATCTCCGTAATGGTATTAAATAAGAACAAAAAACTTCCCTGGTGCTTCTGTGGTGCATGGCTACAGGACGAGTTGATGAGTGCTGTAAATATAAATAGTACAGTAAATATTATTTTCTTCATATATAATTGCTCCTGAAAATCTAATAGTAGAGTATTTTCCTGTAACGGTAGAATAACACAAATAATTAGGGGTTGCAAAACATTTTGAGTCAATAAATATGTTTTGCAACCCCATTATTATATCAAATTAATTAGTCCGGTGAAACCAGAATTATTTTGCAACAGCTCCGGCTTCTTCTACTACTGTCAAGAAGTCTGTAATATGCATTGTAACAGAGTTCAGTAAATCTTCGTCTGCAGGATATCCATCATTTAAAGCAATTCCTTTAACATCGGATATTTTCTTACCCTTGATATATTCGCAGAATGCTTCTGACTGCTCAAACCATTCTTTTCCGATAGGGGAAGCACCCTTCATGTTATAGTCATATCCAAGCTCAAGCTTTGTCTTGAAGTCGCCTGTTAACTCAGATGTAAGCTTACCCTCTGCATTAAATGAAACATTGGTCTGAGATGCATCGATAATACTGCTGGTGATCTTGCCGTTTTTATCGAAGCTAACTGCACCATAATGTGAATAAGCCTGAACGGTGCCGTCTTCTTCAGCAGTTGCGTTCTTTGTTTTACTTCCTGCACCGGATGTAATACCAAGACCTAATTTATCGCCTGCCTTTGCACCTAAATCCTCAGCGTTGTTAACGGCCTTCTCGATAGCGGCAATTATGCTGGAGATATTCATGGTAACTGAGCTGGTTAAATCCTCGTCTGTAGGATAGCCACCGTCAAGAGCAATACCCTTAACTTGCTCTATGGTCTTACCGGTTACATATTTCTCAAGAGCTTCTGCCTGCTCATCCCATTCTTTTCCTATAGGAGAAGCGCCTCTCATGTTGTATGCGTCACCAAGTTCCTTTTTACTGTCAAAAGTCTTTGCCAAATCTGTTGTAATCTCGCCTGTGGTAGAGAAGTTAAACTTAGTCTGTACAACATCGATTACAATGTTTTTAATGACACCCTTGTCGTCTACCAGAACTGCAACTGCAGTTGAGTCTACTTGAGCAGTACCATCTTTTTCTTCTGTAGCCTCTTTGGAACTTCCTGCGCTGCTTACAATTGCAAGTCCGGTCTTAAGACCTTTAGCGCCACATGCGGTAAACATAGTCATCACTAATGCTACCATTAATAATAATGAAATTATTTTTCTCATAAATATTATCCTCCAATTTGTTAAATATTTAACTCAGAATGTGATTATATGATACTACTTTTTTGTTATTTAGTCAATTCGAATTTGCAATTCCTATTAGGATGATTTTATCAAATAATAGGATAAATATATTAGTTGACAGGAAAATTTTATTATATTCTATATTATTGAGCAGAATACATGCCCTTACTTTGCATATATGAAAATATTGCTTCTCCGTGCTTTTGCTCTTCTTTTTGAATATGGTTTAACACATCCCGGACCTGAGCGTTTTTGCATTCGAAAATAGTAGTATCATAGGTGCCGGATACATATTTCTCGGTATTTAGCATATCAATACACATATCCTTATCCGAAGCCTTAAATCCTGTTGTGCCTGATTTGTCAATGGATTCCTGTTGTGACATAGACCAATTAGGCTGCTGGCCTGCCTGTTGCTGTGCGGATTGCTGCTGTGGTCCTCCGGCCACCGAAGGAACCTGTCCGTTTAATAATTGATTAATTATCTGTAGATGTTCCCTTTCCTTTTGCGCATTATTTTTAAAAATTGTTTTAAGCTGGGAATCTACGGCTAGATTGGCATAGTTATCATATTTTAGAATACATTGCTCCTCATGTGATTTCTGATCCTGAAGAAGCAGTTGTTCTTTAGTGGATAACGTTACATTTGCAATCATGTTTATCACCTCCTACAATAGTATTACATACAAAATAGAAAATTATCCAAATTGCAGGAGATATTTAATTTGATTTGATAAAAAAATATCAAAAATTTAATAATTTAATTCAGAATTCTCATATTCTTAACTTGTTTTATCAGGCTCTGTCATAATAATATCATCTTGACTAATATTCTTATCGCATTCAGGACAATAGTAGGTCATTTTAATTTTCTGCCCACATTCCGAATGGATAAGCTTCCTGTGGCATTTTTTCAGATTACGTTCACCCCATAATATTATACTGTTAAATACATCGGACAAATCCTTGCCGCTGTCGGTTAACACATAGCGGTATCTGGGAGGATGAGCCTGATATAGATTTGATGTTATAAGTCCGTCATCTTCAAGGCATTTTAATCGGTTCGATAGAAGGTTGCTTGGGATACCCTCAAGCTTTTGCTGCATCTTTGAATAGGTATCCTGTCCCATCATAATCTGGCGAAGTATCAGTAGGGTCCATTTGTCTCCGATTATGTTTAATGTCTGCGCGATATTACATGGAAGATCATATAGATTTTTCATGGCCATATCCTTTATCTCCTTTATATATAAAGCATTATAACATTATTCCGTTGAGCCAAGGGTATCCTGTATAACTCTGTCCATCGTATGCTTTGGAAGCATGCCGGGGGCATAGCCATAGATGTTACCCTCTTTATCGATTAAGAAGGTTGTCGGAAAGGCGTTAATAAAATATCCTCTGAATACGTCTCCGGTCTCGTCAAAGACCACAGGAAATGTAAATCCGTTACTGTCTAAGAAATCAATAATATCTTCCTTACTCTCGTCTGCATTATTAGGATATTCATCACTGGAAGGATTAGCGACTCCAAGAATTATTACATCCTCCTGATTTTGGCCGTATTCGGCATATATTTTCTCTATATCGGGCATCTCCTTAATACAGTAGGAGCACCAGGTTGCCCAAAAATTCAAGAAAACCACCTTGTCCTTATAGTCGGACAGGGTATGTTCATTACCATATTGATCTTTTAATGTAAAATCCATAGCTGGATAAACATCTTTTTCATTATCCTCGGGGATGGACTTTGACTGTTCTTTCTCAATAGGCTCATCATTGACAGTGTCATCTGATATATCATCATCAGGAACTGTATCATCAGGAACTGTTTCTTCTTCTATTTGTTGTTCCTGTTGAAAACCTAAAGGCTTTGAAACGCTATTGAGATATTTTGATACGCCGTTCATCCATCCTGTAAAGGTCATGATACCTATAATAATTAATAAGGCTCCGCTGATTTTTACGGTATACTTAAGGAACTTTTGCTTACTTTTAATAAAGTTTAACACCTGTGTTGTAAATAGTCCGAGTAGCAGGAAGGGTATAATAAATCCGATGGCATATAATAATACGAGTAAATTGGATATCCAGGCGCTTTTTGCTCCGGAAGCCATAATGAGTACCGAAGATAAAGTCGGTCCTACGCAGGGAGTCCATGCAAAGCTGAAGGTGAAGCCCATGACAAAGGCCACCAGAGGATTCATACTACGTTTTCCAATATTAAAACGTATTTTACGTTCTTTTTTTAGAAAGTTAAAATCCAAAAAGCCAATCTGATAAAGGCCAAGTACAATAATTAATATACCGCCAATCCTGGTAAACAGAAGCTGATTTTTATTAAAAAAGCTACCCAGAGCGGTAACGGTCATCCCAAGAAGAAAGAAAGCAAAGGATATACCCATAACGAAAAATACCGTATGAAGAAATACCGTACCTCGCCTGTATGTTATCCGGCCGTCCTCGCCAACATGTTTGGCATTTCCTGTCAGATAGCTCATATATATAGGGATCAATGGAATTACGCAGGGCGACAAGAAGGATAATAAGCCTTCGAGAAATACAAAAACATAATTTATATCGAACATAAGCGCCTCCTAGTTTGGGTAGATTTTTACTGTGAAATATTATGATAATTTATACTATCACGGAGACTTTATATTGTCAAGTGACTTTAAATAATAAAGTCACATTTTAGAAGTTTTTATAACGTATTTGACATAGCTGTTAGGCTGTGGTAAAATAGTTCCAATATTTTAATTAAATAATTTTAATTAAAATATTTTAACCAAAAGGAGATGGCCTATGCTGGAAAGAGAATTCGAAAGATTATATTACAAATTCAGGGAAAACTATTGTAAGAATTTATTCTCAAGTGTTAAGGAAGGAAGCTTAAGTGCTACCGACTCATATTGTCTTGAGGTGATTTTTTTGCTAAAAAGACCCTCAGTGAATGAATTTGCCGAATATGTAAATATTTCTTTACCAAATGCCTCTTACAGGATTAACAATCTAATTAATAAGGGATATGTTAGAAAGATAAAATCGGAATATGATAGGCGGGAGTATCATCTTGAGGTTACGGACAAATTCTTAGAGAGGTATGGAGCAAATGCTTCCTTTAATAATAAACTCATGAGTAGAATTCGTGAGAATTTTAGCGAGGAAGAAATTACCAGTCTTGAAGATATGATAAAAAGAATTGTCGACGAACTTATGGATTAAGAAAGGATATGACATGGGAATTAGAATAATCACAGATACGACATCTGACATAAGCATGGAACAGGCGAACGAGATGAACATTACCTTAGTGCCTTTGAAGGTTATCTTTGGTGATAAGGAATACAAAGAGGGAATTGACATAACAATCGAAGGTTTTTATGAGAAGCTTGTTAAGGCCGAACGTTTGCCAACCACCTCACAGCCTTCACCGGATGATTTCTTAGAATTATTTAAAGAAGGTAAGGCNGCAGGAGACAGTATAATTGTAATGGTAATAGCGCAAAAGCTTAGCGGCACCTATCAAAGCGCTCTTATTGCCAAAGAAATGGCAGATTATGATGATATTCATATAATTGACAGCCATACTACCACATGTGCACTTAGGATAATGGTAGAGCATGCGATTAAGCTAAGAGACAAAGGTATGAACACCAAGGAGATTGTATCACAGCTTATGAATCTGAGAAACAGAATCGTTCTGCTTGCGATGGTGGATACGCTGGAGTATCTCCATAAGGGCGGAAGATTATCAAAATCCTCTGCCATCCTTGGGACACTGCTTAAGTTCAAGCCTATCATTAACGTTAAGGAAGGCGTAATCGGTGTTGTCGGTAAGGAACGGGGAGTCAATAAAGCAATCAACCGTATAGCCGAGGTAATGGACGAATACGGCCAAATAGATACCGATTATCCTGTTCATTTGGGGTATACAGCTCTTGATGATAAATGTAAACTGCTTAGAGACAAATTACATGAAAAATTAAACATAGAAGAAATGAAAATGCATCCGGTTGGATGTGTGGTAGGTACCCATGCGGGTCCTGGGGCCTGTATGGTGACTTATGTAAAAAAGTAAAAAATAAAGAGATTAAATAACAGTGGGATATTGCAAGAAGAATTTTGCTATATCCCTTTTTTGTTGATATAATATAAATCATTATTAGCAGATAGAATGGAGGCACTAAAATGGATAAAAGGGCAAATAACCCCATATTACCCGGATTTTATCCTGACCCTTCAATATGTAGGGTAGGAGAGGATTATTATTTAGTTACATCAACCTTTGCATATTTTCCGGGAGTACCGATTTTTCATAGTAAGGATTTGATTAACTGGAAGCAGATAGGTAATATTCTTGACCGCAAGGAACAGCTGAATCTTTCCGGTGCAAAACACTCCGGGGGAATATTTGCGCCTACCATCCGCTACCATGAGGGTGTTTTCTATATGATTACAACTAATGTGAGCAATGGTGGGAATTTTATAGTCACGGCAAAAGATCCTGCCGGTCCATGGTCTGATCCGTTTTTTATAGAAGGGGCTGAAGGAATTGACCCTTCGTTATTTTTTGATGATGATGGTAAATGCTATTATACAGGAACCAGAGGACGCAGAGAAGGTGAAAGATATTACGGGGACAATGAAATATGGGTACAGGAGCTGGACATAAACAGCATGAAATTAATCGGAGAGTCATATGCAATATGGCATGGAGCATTAAGAAATGTTGTCTGGCCTGAGGGACCACATATATATAAGAAGGATCAGAGATATTACTTAGTGATAGCCGAGGCGGGAACAGGACATGCCCATGCGGTAACCGTAGCATCCTCCTCAAGTATTACGGAGCCTTTCACGGGCTATAACTGTAATCCCATCTTAACCCATAGACATCTTGGCCTGGATTATCCGATCGTCAATGTAGGTCATGGGGATTTGGTAGAGACACAAAATGGTGAATGGTATATGGTGGTATTGGCATCCCGTCCATATGGCGGATATTATAGAAATCTTGGAAGAGAGACATTTCTTGTACCGGTAGAATGGGAGAACGGTTGGCCCCTTATCAACAGAGGAATAGGCCTTTTGGAACCTACCGTGAGAGTACCCAATCTTCCGATTACACCCGTTGAACCGTTGCCGGAGAAAGAGGATTTTGATGGAAATAAACTTCCCCTACACTTCCTTTTCTTAAGAAATCCGGATTTATCGAAGTATAGTCTGGAGGCCAGAAGGGGTTTTCTTCGAATTATGCTTACTCCTGAGAAACTGACAGAGCTGGTAAGTCCTGGCTATGTTGGAATTCGTCAAACAGATATGAGCTTTGTGTTCGAGGCATGCATGGAGTTTTGTCCAAATTCGGATAATGAAGAAGCCGGAATCGTAATTTTACAAAGCAATGAATACCACTATCGATTTGTAAAGATGCAAAAAGATGGAGCTAATGTGATACGATTAATCAGATGCAGGGAGGGGAAAGAGGAAATACTGCACGAGAATATTATAGAGAATGACAAGCAAAACCGACAGGTTAAGCTTCGCCTGTCGGCTCAAATGCAGGACTTATCCTTCTCATACTGTCTGGAAAATAATATATATCATGCATTAATATCAGGTGTCGACGCAAGAATGCTTAGTACGGATGTGGCCGGAGGCTTTGTTGGCAACACCTTAGGCCTGTATTGCTCATCAAACGGCATAGAAAGCAAAAACCATGCCGACTTTGACTGGGTTTCGTATAAGAATATTCCGCTATTTTGAGTTCAACATATGTATACTGCTTTTCACCCTGTTACGTCGTTGATATAGATTCTTAAACTCGGTGGGTGTACATTCTTTAAAATTTTTAAAAACACGATTAAAGGTAGAGATACTCGAGAAACCGGAACGCATAGCTACCTCAGTGATGGATAGGTTGGGATTTAGTAAAAGCTTTTCTGCTTCCTTTACCCGTCTTTGATTTAAATAATCATAAAATGACATATCGGTAAACTGCTTAAACAGCCTGGAGAAGTGAAATTTACTAAATCCTGCCACATCAGCTATGGTGTCAAGAGATATTTCCTCCATATAATTATCGTTAATATAATCAAATATCAGGTTGAATTTCTCAATATACTCCTTTTGTTTATTAAGCTTTACATCGGGGAATATATGCTCGGTATTCATGTATTTTCGTCCCAGAATTACGAACATCTTAATAATCAAAGAATAAATTGCGGCTTCTTTTAAGGTATTATTGCTGTTATATTCATAGGTTATCTCATCATAAAGCTTAGTAAGTTCCAAATTAGTCTCCTGGGCATTACGTTGTGTAATAAGTCTTGGCTGATTAAGCACGGTAAATATATTGGTAATACCCTTAAGACTGCTTATTAAAGAATAGTCAAACAATAAAATTCTTCTTAGACCATCCTTGGGGGCAATCAGCTCATGGAGCTCACCCGGCGGAATTACAAGAATATCTCCTTCCTGTAAGAGATATGTTGTTTTTCCTATTACCACCGTATAATAATTATTAATGGGCATTATAATTTCAACCGCCGTATGCCAATGGGGTGGATAATTATCAATCTCTTTATTAATATGTAGTAATATGGATGAATTGTTTTGGTAATCCACCTTTTCATAGATTCCGTCCAGAATTCTCATATCCCTCACTTACCTTTCTAATTAAGAGATGCTATGGCATTTTAATGTTTACATAACTGGCAAATTATACTATAATGTTATATAACTGTAAAAACTTATATACAGAATGCACAAAAATTTTATTAAATTATATTTAACTAAAAATTCTAATCAACTATATATTGCTTTAAAAAGCACAATTAGCTAAGTAAATATTGCTATTATAAAATATATTACTTTCTATAATTTTCAAATCCTTCTAGTAAAATATGTATGATTTAATTCTAATATATTTAATGGAAATTGTAAACCTCAACCGTTATATCCAGGCATAAATAGTATTGTATTGGTAAAATTATAATAAAATTCGCAAAAGTTGATAGGAAAATAGCAAATATTGATAAGTCAGAAAGCATAAAATGGGATAGACTAGTGTTATAACATGTATTTGATGTGTCATTTTATGTGAAAATATACAATATGTACAAGAAGGAAGGAACAGAATATGTCAGTTGCATCAATATTTAAAAAGAAAAGTTTCTACTTCATACTTATTATTGCGCTTGCGATAATCGGATATTCGGTTTATGTCAAGATAATGAATGACCGCTATGAAGCATCTAAAGAAGCCGAGACAGTATCTGAAGTAATGGATACAGAAAAGATAATGGGCAGAGAGGATATATATAGTGTTTATCTTGAGCGACATAAGGATGCCATAAGACCGGATTATGAAATTACCGTTGATGTTAAGAATTATACATCAGCAGAGTTGGTGGAGGTGTATGACGAATTCCAGGGAAGGAACGGAGTCATCATGTCCAAGGAGGGAGGCTTTGTTGAGTGGGAGGTTGATATCCCAAAGGCCGGATTGTACAATATCAGCTTGGATTATTTTCCTATAGAGGGCAGAGGAATCGATATCGAAAGGGCGCTATATATTAACGGAGAGATGCCCTTTGCGGGTGCCGATACTTTAGCATTTTCGCGTATATGGACAGACGCAGGCGAAGTTCGGATGGATAACAGAGGCAATGAGATACGCCCCACACAGGTTGAAAAGCCCAGATGGGAGAGCGCTTATCTTAAGGATTACATGGGATATTATATTGAGCCCTATTGCTTTTATTTTAATGAGGGTAAGAATACAATCAGGCTGGATGCCTTAAACGAGACTGCGGCAATAAGTAATATTGTTATAGGACAAAAAGAAGAGCTGGTTACATATAATGAATACATAGCATCCTTTGATGCAAGTAAGTATCAGAATAAAGATATAGATTTCTTTTATAAGAAGCAAGGGGAAGACGCTGAATATAGATCTTCTCCGACTTTGTATGCAGTTTATGACAGAGCATCCTCTAATACTGAGCCCTATAGTGCTGCAAAAATAAAGCTAAACAGCATCGGTGGTGAGCAGTGGAGGGTAGCAGGACAATGGATTGAATGGGAATTTGAAGTGCCTGAGGATGGTTTCTATAACATATCCTTTAAGGCCAAGCAAAATTATAATCGAGGCATGGTATCTATAAGAACGGTTATGATAGACGGCATTACTCCGTTTAAGGAGGCCGCCAATCTTGAGTTCAGATATAACACCGGCTGGCAACTGACGACGCTTTCGGATGAAGATGGCATTCCCTATAAAATTCCGTTAACAAAAGGAAAACATACCATACGACTTGAGGTGTCCATGGGAAATCTCGGTGATATTTTAAACCGTATGGATGAGAGCATATATCGTCTTAACTCCATATATCGTAAGATTCTTGTGCTTACAGGAGCCAGACCTGACCAATACAGGGATTACAGGATTGACGTTAAATATCCTGAGGTAATGGTGGCTATGGAGAAGGAAATTGAGTTTCTAGATGAGATTGTAAAGGACTTAGAAGAATTTACCGGACAAAGAGGTGCCGATACTGCCGTTGTGGTTAATATATCTAAGAGATTACAAAGATTTGTTAAGAATCCCGACGCTATACCTAGAGGTATGGAATCCTTTAAGATGGATATTAGCTCATTAGGTACAGCCATGCTTAACTTAAGCAATTCTCAATTGGATATCGATTTTGTATACATTAATGCTGACGGTGCCGATTTACCTAATGTAGAGGAAACCTTTGTGGGCAAGGTGGCTCACGAGCTAAGATCCTTTGTCGCATCGTTTTTCGAGGATTACTCTACACTGGGAAGTGTTTATGAAGACGGAAAGGTTATAGAGGTTTGGCTATTGTCGGGTCGTGATCAGTCAACCATCTTAAAAAACATGATAGATGAAATATTTACACCAACCTATGGAATAGGAGTAAATGTTAAGCTTATTGATACTAACACACTCTTACCTGCGGTGGTAGCGGGAACGGGTCCTGACGTGGCTCTGTCTGTGTGGAACCATGTACCAGTGGATTATGCACTTCGTGATGCCGCGGTTGATTTATCACAGTTTGAGGATTTTGATGAAGTGGCCTCCGAGTTTCATGAAAGTGTGTTCGTACCATATGAATTTGAGGATGGTATTTATGCATTGCCTGAAACACAGAATTTTGCGGTAATGTTCTATAGAACAGACATTTTAGAGGAGATAGGAGCCAAGGTGCCTGTTACATGGGATGATGTAATAGAGCTTCTGCCTCTGCTTCAGAAAAACAACATGCAATTTGCTATGCCTTCGCCTGAGAGAGTGCTAAACGGCATTCAAAATCCTGATACTACCGGAATGATGGCGTTGCTTTATCAGAACGGAGGACAGCTGTATACAGAAGACGGCAAACGTACTTTGCTGGATACGGAGAAATCAGTAGCAGCCTTTGAATTCTTCACCAGGCTTTACACTCATTACAGCCTGCCGGTCCAATATGACTTTGTTAACAGATTCCGTACCGGAGAGATGCCAATAGGTATACAGGATTTCAGTAATTATAATATACTAAGTGTATTTGCTCCTGAAATAAGAGGTCTATGGGAGTTTGCACTGGTTCCGGGAACAGTACAGGAGGATGGTACCGTAGACCACTCTGTACCTTTTGGTGGGACCTGTAGCATGATTCTTAAGAATGCTGAGGATTATGATGCTGCGTGGACCTTCTTAAAATGGTGGGTAAGCTCTGAAACCAATACCAGATTCGGACGGGAGCTTGAAAGTATTATGGGCTCTGCAGCCAGATATGCAACGGCCAACAAGGTAGCATTTGAGGAGTTGGCATGGAGTAGTGATGATGCGGCGCTTATAAAGGAACAGTGGGAATGGACGGTAGGTACGCCTAATGTGGCCGGAGGATATTCTACTGTTCGTCATATGATTAATGCCTATCGTAAGGTTACCTATAATAAAGAGGACGCGAGAGAAACCCTACTGGATTACACCAGAACAATCAATGATGAAATTAAATACAAGCGGTTAGAACTGGGCTTGGATGTAGATTAACGAATGGGAGGAGAGAGAGAAGATGAGTGCTAAGATAGAGCAATGGAAGGAGAGGAAGAAAAGAGAAGCTTCTTATACCTTGAAGACTATTTGGAAATGCAAGGTTCAATACGCTTTCTTATTCCCCTATGCGTTGTTGTTTACAGTCTTTTTTATAACACCGGTTGTAATATCGATATTCTATAGCTTTACATATTATAATGTATTGAACCCACCGGAGTTTATTGGACTACAGAATTATATCAATCTTATTCTTGCGGATGATGTATTTTTGATTTCGGTTCAGAATACATTTCTACTGGCAGTTATAACGGGTCCGGTCGGCTATATGATGTCGTTCTTATTTGCCTGGTTAATCCATGAGCTGCCAAGATTTTTAAGATCCGTGTTTGTACTTATATTCTTTGCTCCCTCCATCGGTGTCAATATGTTCATGCTGTTTGGAACATTATTCAGCAGTGATTCATATGGATGGGCTAATGCATATCTGATGGAATGGGGCATTAAGGATCAGGTTACATTTTGGCTTACCGATCCTAAATATATGATGGGTGTAATTATTATAGTCGTACTATGGATGAGCTTAGGTAATGGATTCTTATCATTTATAGCCGGTCTTCAGACCATCAGTCAGGATCAGTATGAAGCCGGTTATGTGGATGGAATTAAGAACCGTTGGCAGGAGCTTTGGTATATCACGCTTCCCAACATGAAGCCAATGCTGCTGTTTGGTGCGGTTATGGCGATCACACAGTCATTTACTGTAGGTGAAGTAGCCAATGCACTTTGTGGATTCCCCAGTACAGACTATGCTGCAAGTACGGTAGTAACCCATCTAATGGACTATGGTTCACTAAGGTTTGATATGGGATATGCTTCTGCCATAGCCACAATACTTTTCTTAGCAATGATACTTTCCAAGAAAGCAGTTGGTGCTATGCTGAACAAGGTAGGAACTTGATTTCATACATCTATATTGGGTTTAAGTATAAATAAGGGAGATAAGATTTAATATGAGTAAATTAAAAAAGAGAAAACCAAATAGGTCAAGATGGGGCGACGTATTCGTCTACGTTGTTCTGATTGTTTTTGGATGGTTCTTTATGCTGCCATTGCTGTATGCAGTCAACAGTGCTTTTAAGCCGTTAGATGAGATATTCTTATTCCCTCCTAAGCTTTGGGTCAGCAAGCCGACTCTGGACAACTTCGCAGATTTGTTTGTATTAATGGGAAAGACATGGGTACCGTTTTCCCGGTATATATTTAATACAGTATTTATCACAGTCGTTGGTACTCTGGGACATCTCCTGGTTGCCTCAATGGCTGCATATGTGTTGTCCAAATATAAGTTTCCGGGCAGTAAAGCTTTTTTCACCATCGTAGTTACCGCCCTGATGTTCACACCTCAGGTTATGGCTATCCCAAACTATCTGGTTATGACAAAGCTGGGTTGGGTAAATACTTATTGGTCGATAATTGTACCTGCATTTGCCGCTCCGATAGGTTTGTTTTTAATGAAGCAGTTTATGGAGCAGTTACCGGATGTACTTATAGAAGCCGCAAAAGTTGATGGGGCTAAGGAAGTAAGAATATACTTTAAGATAGTCATGCCGCTTGTTAAACCGGCATCCTTAACTTTGTCTATCTTTTCCATATTGAATTTGTGGAATACAAGAGCCTCAAACTTTATATATAATGAAGAATTAAAGACTTTACCATATGCACTCTCGCAGATTATCACCGGAGGGCAGATTGCCAGAGCCGGTGTAAGTGCAGCCGTAACGCTGTTTATTCTGATAGTACCTCTGCTTTTCTTCATCTTTGCGCAGAGTAGTATCATAGAAACCATGGCAAGTTCGGGAATTAAGGAGTGAGGTGACAAAGATGATAAGAAAAGCAAAGAAATTAATTATATACATTATATTGTTGTCCATGGTATTAATACCGAAGGATAGGGTGTCAGCGGAATCAGAGTCATATACCTATACCTATGAATACTTTGACTTTCAGCTTGAATCACCTGATGCATATACACCGCAAGCCTTACTTCTTGGAACTGATTTAGGTATAGGAGACTTTAATAATCCCAAGTCGTTATTTGTAAGAGATGAGTATCTGTATATAGTTGATTCCGGTAACAATAGAATCGTAGTCGTAGACAGATACTTCGAGCTTATCCGTGTAATAGACAAGGTTATAATGGACGGTGAGGAGGTCACATTTCTTAATCCCTCAGATGTCTATGTAACCGCAAACGGGGATATGTATATATGTGACGCCGATAATAACAGAGTATTACATACAGATGCTGATTTAAATGTAATAAAGACATATGTAAAGCCTGATGACCCTACAGTACTGGGAGAAACGAATTTTATACCGTTAAAATGTGTTGTGGATAAGGCAGGACGTCTATTTGTTTTGGCCGGTAATGTCAACCAGGGCTTTATGGAATTTGACAAAGAAGGTAATTTCACCAACTTTACCGGGGCAAATCCTGTTAAAGCAACCTTGTGGCAGGCATTGCAAAAGAGGCTTATGACCAAGGAGCAAAGAGCGAGAATGATCTTGTTTGTTCCAACGGAATACAGCAATCTTGCCATTGACAAGGATGACTTCCTATATGCAACTACAAACACCTTTACGACAGATCAATTGGCAACGATGAAGACGGTTAACCCTGTTCGTAAGCTGAATTCCATAGGAGAAGATATACTTGTTAGAAACGGTTATGAACCTCCTATCGGCGATTTGCAATGGGGAGCCGGCGGTGATATGACCGGACCGTCCAGATTTGAAGATGTTACGGCTATGGATAATGATACTTACTTCTGCCTGGACCGTAACAGGGGAAGAATATTTGGGTATGATTTCCAGGGTAACATGTTATATGCATTTGGAGGAGCCGGCAACAAGCTGGGATATTTCCAATACCCTATATCTATAGAGCATATGGGAACAGATTTATTTGTGCTGGATAACAGAGCGGTATCGGTAACCCGGTTTACATTAACCGAATTCGGTAAATATATCAATGAAGGATTAGCATTATATAAAGAAGGACTCTACGAGGAATCCGCCGAATATTGGAAAAAAGCATTACGTTTAAACGGTAATTATGATCTGGCATATATAGGTATAGGACGGGCGCTTCTTCGTAAGGGAGAATACCAAGAAGCCATGAAGTATTTTAAGAGCAAGCGTGATTATAATAACTACTCTAAGGCATTTGCCGAATATAGAAAGGAATGGGTAGAGGAGAATATACAGTATCTACTTATAGGTGCGGCTGCACTGGTTATTGTTCCTTTAGTGATAAGCAAGATACTAAAGCGGTTTAAAGGGGGTGCGGCGAATTATGAACGCAAAGACAGAGATTTATAAGGAAAAGTTAAGACACCTCGGAAAGACCTTAAGATACAGCCTATATGTGATATTCCATCCATTTGACGGATTCTGGGACCTAATACATGAGAAGCGGGGCTCAATCGGAGCGGCAACCATTATATTTATAATGATGCTTTTAACACAGGTTTGGACATGGACATATTCAGCATTTCCGTTTTATTTTCCGCAGTGGGAGTACTTCAACCTGTTCATGCGGGTTTTACCGTCGGCAGTACTATTCTTTATTTGGTGTATTGCTAACTGGAGTCTCACCACACTGATGGATGGAAAGGGTAGACTCAGTCATATATATATGGCTTCTGCCTATGCCCTAACTCCTTTTATATTGATTAGAATACCCTTAATATTTCTTACATATATACTTAGCTATGATGAGTATACCTATTATGCGGTATTTGCGAATCTTAGTATAGTATGGTGTGTGATATTGTTTATTGCAGCCATGATGATGATACACGACTACACTATAGGAAAGGCTTTATTCTCAAGCTTTCTTACCATAGTGGCCATGATGATTATTATATTCTTGATAATTATGTTTTTCAGCTTAATTACGCAGAGCTTCGGATATTTCGTAGCTTTGTACAAGGAAGCTACATTCAGACTGTATTAGCATATTAGAAGGAGGAGCAAACAGTATGAAAAAAAGAAAAAATCTTCTGTTATTACTTGTAATCGCCCTCTTACTATGTGTAATGTCTGCATGTAGTAAGGAAGTAGTCGAAGAAAATATAGAAGTATATTCCCCGGATGAGGAGATAAAAGAAAAGGAAGTAGTAATTGAGAATGATAATTTTGAGTTTCATTTCTTTCCTAAGACTACTCAGTTTTACATAGTAAAGAAGAGTAACGGATTTATATGGCGTTCAAACCCTGAGGATACATCTGATCAGGGGGGATTCAGAAAAGAGTTGGATTCAACGTTAACATTACGGTACAATACTGAATCCGGCAGTAAAACCCTGTTAAATAATTATGGTCTCTGTATCGAGAAGGGTAATTATACCTATGAAGTTACAGGTAATAAAATCAGAGTGAACTATACCATAGGTAATGTCAATAAAGTATATTATGTACCCAAGGCTGTACCTGAATCCAGGTTCCTTGAATTTTATGATAAGATGAGCAAATCGGCTCAGAACCAAATAAGTATGAGCTACCGGGTATATGATATTAATGACTTAAGAAAATCAGATGACAAAGACGCACTTATAGCTGCATATCCAGATTTGGTTAATGAGCCTGTCTATGTCATGATGGAGGGAACACCCAAATATCTGATTGAAATGGCAGAGGAAAAGTTCGCTGAAGTAGGATATACTCCTGAGGATTATGAGATTGATGCAGCAAGATATGAGTCAGAATCCTCTCAGGATATTCCTGTGTTTAATATTTCACTTATATACGAACTGACTGAGGATGGATTTGAGCTTACAATACCTATGCATGAAATCGAGTATAAGCAGAAGTATCCTATTGTTGAAATCAGGCCATTACCTTATTTCGGGTCAGGCGGTAAGAATGATGAAGGCTTCATATTTGTACCTGAGGGCTCGGGAGCTTTAATCAATTTTAACAATCAAAAGCAATCTCAGAATTCTTATAAAAGTGACTTGTATGGTTGGGACTATGCAATTAACAGAGATGCTGTTGTCGATGAAAACAGAGCAAATATGCCTTTATTCGGCATAAGCAAAAATGGTTCCTCATTCATATGTATTCTCGAAGAAGGCAATTCATATGCATTTATAGATGCAGATGTGAGCGGAGGGTCCCATGATTATAACTATGTAGCAGCCAACTATAATCTTGTGCATAGTGAGCTGATGGATATCTCGGCAAAATCAGACAGGACTGTCCGTATGTTTGAGGATAAGCTGCCAGATGAGGACCTGAAGCAAAAATATATTTTCATAGATGAAGATGATTACGTGTCTATGGCAACTGTTTATCGTGAGTATCTTTTGGATAGATTTCCTATGATGACGAAGCGAACAGAATCTGATTTTCCTGTGGCGGTTGAAATCATAGGTGCCATCGACAGGACAAAGCATTACATAGGTATTCCCGTAAGAAAGCCATATGAGCTGACATCCTATAAGGAAGCCCTGGACATGATAAAAGAACTCAAGGAAGCAGGGATTACCGATCTGAATATCATTTACAACGGTTGGTTTAATAAGGGTATACTTCATGAAGCACCCAATAAAGTTAAATTGATATCAGAGCTTGGAAGCAAGAAGGACTTTAAGAATCTTGTCAAATATACTAACGAAAATGATGTGAATTTGCATTTATCTGCTTCAATACAATTTGTTTACAATAATTCTTTATGGGATAATTTTATAGCCATAAGAGACAGCGCCAAGTATGTTAACCGTAAGCTTGTTGAACTTGAGCCTTATAATCCCATATGGTTTGGTAGAAGTGATTATCTATATCAGTATTATTTGGCTAAGCCCAGTTATTATTTAAATAATCTTGATTTATATGCGAAGGAAATAGCCGATTTAGGATTGAAGAATTTAGCATTTGAAGATATTGGCGAGACATTAAGCGCCGATTATAACAAAAAAAATCCTGTTTCCAGAGAACAGGTTAAGCTGATGCAGATGGAGAAGCTGGAGAAGCTTTCGTCAGAAGACTACAATATGATAATTCGTACGGGAAATATGTATGCGGTTCCTTACTCTGACTTTATCATTAACGTTAACCTTGCCACGAAGAAATATAATATAATCGACGAAGAGATACCGTTTTATCAGATTGTACTCCATGGTCTTGTGTCCTATGCCAGTACGCCTATTAACCTGTCTCCTAACTTCGAATATTATCTTCTCAAAACAGTAGAAACAGGAGCTGGTTTACAATACAGCTTTATGGATGCAGATATATTCGATCTGCAGGACAGCCGTTATACCAACTATTTTGCTTCTGATTTCAGAGAGCAGAAGGACGAGGCCATTAATTTATATAAAAAGCTGAAAGCGGATTTCGGACATCTTTATAACCAGTTTATCACAGGCCATCAGAAGCTGGCGAACGGTGTGTATATGACAGAGTACGAGGATGGTACACAGGTTATAGTAAACTACAATGAGAGGGCTTACACCCACAAGGGTATTGAGATTCCGGCTAAGGATTATATTGTGGAAGGAGGTAAGCAATAATGGATAAGGAAAAAAAGCAGAAAAAGCAAAGGAAGCAAAGGAAACCAAAGAGTATGGCATATAGAAATGCCGTGGCGGGATATTTATTTACGGCACCGTTTATTATAGGGTTTTTACTGTTCCTTTTGGTACCCCTGATGCAGTCTTTGCGAATGGCTTTTAGCGACGTTAAATTTGAAGGAGGCATTGCTTATTACTTCGTAAAATTTGCAAACTTCAAATATATCTTTACCGTGGATCCTGAATTTGTACCTTTTATGATTAATGAGCTGATTCAAATGGCATATACCGTACCGTCCATCATAATATTCAGCTTTTTCATAGCAATCGTACTTAATCAGGAATTTAAAGGCAGAGGATTGGTAAGAGCAATCTTTTTCCTGCCGGTTATTCTTTCGTCAGGTGTATTAATAGGTCTTGAGACTAATAATACATTGATGCAGGGGCTTAAGGACGTAATAGCGGAATCGTCCAATGCCACCAGCATCACAGATACGGTAAAAAGCATGTTTTTATCTGAAGGTACATATATTGGTCCTATTCAATATGTATTCGATGCTGTTGACCGTGTATATGAAATTGCGATGGCCTCCGGTATTCAGATAATCATTTTCCTTTCCGGCCTTCAGACAATATCGGCCAGTATGTTTGAGGCAGCTAAAATCGAAGGTGCAACCGCCTGGGAAACGTTTTGGAAAATAACATTTCCTATGGTTAGTTCCTTGATTTTAGTTAATGTAATATATTCAATCATTGATTTCTTCGTCCGATCCGATAATGAAGTAATGACTCATATCAAGAATACAATGACTGCTTCGATAGAGTATGGTAGGAGTTCGGCAATGGCATGGACTTACTTCGCAGTGATTGCTGTAATAATTACAGTAACATCAGCACTTATATCAAAGAGGGTATACTATTATGATTAAAGTGAATTTTCTATCAAAAAAATCAAATAAGGTAAAGCGGGTAAAAAATGAGTCCTTCAAGGGCTTTTGGGAAAGAAACAGATTATCAAATGGGTATTTATTAAAAAAGACTATCGGTAGAAAGCTGTTTAACTTCTGTAGAGCGGTTATGTTATTCGGATTAGTTTTCCTGATACTACAGCCTATTTTGAGTAAAATATCCGTAAGCTTTATGGAGGAAAGGGATTTATATGATGCGACCATCATTAATATTCCAAGGAACTGGTCAGTTTCTAATTATGAAATGTCCAGTATGCTGATGAATTATAAGAGCTCGATAATATCAACGCTGTGGGTATCGCTGCTTATAGCAGTAATTCAGTTAGCATCCACAACCCTTGTGGCATATGGTTTTGCCAGATATAATTTCCCAGGTAAAAAGCTTTTGTTTGCTGCGGTTATACTATCCATAGTAATTCCGCCCCAAACTATTCTGACTGCATTATATCTTAACTTCAGGCATTTTGATATTTTTGGGTTATTTAAGCTCTTTACAGGGAAATCAATAAATCTTCTTGGCTCTATATTGCCTTATGTAATGATTAGTGCCGGTGCCATGGGACTGAAGAACGGCCTATACATATTTATGCTAAGACAGTATTTTAGAGGAATACCTAAGGAGATGGAGGAAGCCGCATATGTAGACGGCTGTGGTAAGCTTAAGACCTTCTTTATAATCATGCTTCCTGACGCAAAGCCGATGCTGACATCCATATTTCTTTTCTCATATGTGTGGCAATGGACAGATACATTTTATTCATCCCTGTTCCTACGTGAATTCCGCCTCCTGGCTAACGCCGTTGCAGGACTTGGTGACGGACTTATGACATATATTCAAAATATAAGTAACAGAACGGCATTTCCCTCCACAGCCTATACACAAGCCATTATATCTACGGGTACATTAATGGTAGTAGCGCCATTAATTATCATATATATTGTAGCACAAAAGGGCTTTGTCGAAAGCCTTGCTCAATCGGGAATCAAAATGTAATGATTTAAATTAAAAGGAGGTAGTAATGAAGNTAAAAAAANTATTGGCTGTCTTATTAGTACTGTCCATGGTTTTGACTGCATTTTCAGCTTGTGGAAAAGCAGATGAAGCGACGGTCGATCCTGAGCCGTCAGGACAGACGAATGAGCAAGATGAGACTAAAGAGGATGACGGGGAAGATGCTACACCTACGCCGACACCTACTCCGGAACCACCAAGAGATTTAGGAGGAATCCATATCACGGTTGCGGATTGGTATACAACCGGTCAGGCAGAAGCCAAGACTAAAAAGGAGGAGGATAGACAGGCCTATCGTGAGAAGCTACAGGCGGATCACAATTTTACCTTAACGCAGGAAAATGTTGCGGCATGGGGAGAATATCAGGAACTGTTTATTACGTCTACAATGAGCGGGACTCCCGTAGCGGATATATTTATTATGGATCCGGCAATGGTTCCGGAGCCCTTAAAGCAGGGATTAATGTATCCGGTTAGTGAGATACCCAGCTTTAATAACTTCGAAGATAAAATGTGGAATAACGCAGTTAAGGAATCTTATTCACAGAACGGCAAAATATATGCGTTTTCAGAGGTTAACGAGCTGCTAGGCTTAGGAGTTTTCTGGAATAAGCGTTTATTTGAGGAAGAGGGCTTAGATCCTGATTACCTATACGATTTACAAGCAAGCGGTGAGTGGACCTGGGACAAAATGAAGGAATTGGCAAGAAGATTAACTAAGGATACAGATAATGACGGACAGACAGATATATATGGTATAACAGGCTGGCAGAGAGAAATTGTAAAAGCCGCTGTATTTAGTAATGGTTCTGATTANGTCAGATTTAATTCCGAGACAGGAAGATATGAGAATAATCAGAAGTCCGATGAAGTATTGGCTGCAATTCAGTTAGCAGTAGATATGTTTAACGAGGGTCTGATAGCACCCAGACCTTTAGAGGAAGGCTCAGATGAAATCAGATTCTTCATCGATACCTTTAATACAGGTCAGGCAGCAATGTGTCCCGCCGAATGGTATAGACACACAGATTTTGCAGATATGGTCGATGATTGGGGCTTTGTATTCTTCCCTAAAGGACCCGGACCAAATGCCAAGATGCAGACTATGTACTTAACAAATCCAAGAGTTATGCCGGCTGATATGGATCCCGACCGTGCCGACGCTGTTGCATTCGCATACAGTAAATGGGTAGGAGAGGTNCCGGGATACGAGGATGATGAGAGAGATTTGTCATATTATTATGCCAGCGTAAGAGACGCCAGAGCCGTAGAAGAGACAATCGTTCCAATGCTTGACGGACAGGGTGTGTTCTCCTTGGTATACATGATACCGAAACTAAGTTTCCGTCATGGTGCAAATGAAGATAATGGCGGATTGGCAAACTTCTCTGCTATTGAAATAGCAGATGCTGCCAGTGCTAATTACGATAGTATAATTAATGATTTCTATGAAGATTAAATATTACCAGTGATATAGCTAATAGTTTCAATGCGGCTATTTACTGTTAATAGTCGCATTGAAACAAAAAATATAATACGAAAGTGAGACAAATTATCTATGGTAGGATTAAAAGAAAAATATAAAGACTATTTCAAAGTCGGTGCGGCAGTTAATATATATACTGTAGATACACACAAAGAATTACTGATAAAACATTTTAACAGCATAACCTGTGAGAATGAGACCAAATTTGTTAATATACAACCTGAAGAGAACAACTACGAATATGATCAAACCGATAAAATATTAAGTTTTGCAAAAAAAAATAATATAGCCATGAGAGGCCATACAATGGTATGGCATAACCAGACACCGGATTGGGTATTTAAGGATGCAACAAGAGATATCCTTCTGGAGCGTATGAAGAACCACATATATAATGTCGGGAAAAAGTATAAAAATGACTTCTATTGCTGGGATGTCGTAAATGAAGCAATAGAAGATAAGAAAGATTTGTTTTATCGAAAAAGTCCGTGGCTGGAGATAATCGGAGAAGATTTTATGGATTATGCATTTAATTATGCCAGGGAAGTGCTTCCGGATACGGACCTTTATTACAATGATTATAACGAAAGTGAGTACCCCAAAAGGGATAAGATATATAAAGCAATTAAGGACATGCTTGATCGCGGCGTTCCTGTGGATGGAGTCGGTCTTCAATGTCATTGGAATATCTGCAGTCCATCTATGGATGATTTTAAACNGGCAATGGAGCAGTATGCGAAGCTGGGCATAAAGATTCAGGTAACAGAGATGGATTTGTCTGTATTTGATTTTAAGGACGAGACCAGACTCGATAAGCCAGGTATTGATTTACTGAAGAAGCAAGCCGCAATTTACAAGGAAGGATTTAAGATTCTAAGAGAATATAAGGATATAGTCGATACCGTTACTCTATGGGGTGTTGCCGATGATGCTACATGGTTGGATGATTTCCCCGTGAAGAACCGCAAGAATTGGCCCCTATTATTTGACGAGAATCATGAACCCAAGGAAGCGCTATATGCAATTATGGACTTTTAAATACTATACTTACAGGAGGAAATCTTATGCAGGATTATAAGGCTTATTTAGACGAGACACTTGATTTTGAGGAGAGAGCGAAGGATCTTGTATCCAGAATGACATTAGAGGAAAAGGTTTTCCAGACTCTATATACAGCTCCCGCAATTGAAAGACTTGGTGTAAAGGCATATAACTGGTGGAACGAGGCATTACATGGAGTTGCCCGCGCAGGTGTAGCTACCGTATTTCCACAGGCAATCGGACTGGCAGCGACATTTGATGAGGAACTATTGGAAGAGATAGCCGATGTCATTTCCACGGAAGGCAGAGCAAAATTCAATGCACAGCAGAAACATGGGGACTATGATATATATAAGGGTTTAACCTTCTGGTCTCCCAATGTCAATATCTTCAGAGATCCAAGATGGGGAAGAGGACATGAAACCTTTGGTGAAGATCCTTTCCTTAGCTCCAGACTGGGAGTTAGATTTGTTAAGGGTATCCAAGGTCATGACAGTAAGTATATGAAAGCGGCCGCATGCGCAAAGCACTTTGCGGTACATTCGGGACCTGAGGATCTTAGACATAGCTTTAATGCAGAGTGTTCCACACAGGATTTATATGAAACATATCTTCCGGCATTCAAGGCCTGTGTTCAGGAGGCTAAGGTAGAAGCCGTTATGGGAGCGTACAACCGTACCAATGGTGAGCCATGCTGTGGAAGTAAGACCTTACTCACTGATATCCTTAGAGATGAGTGGGGCTTTACCGGACATGTGGTGTCAGATTGCTGGGCAATCAAGGATTTTCATGAAAATCACAAGGTAACATCTACACCTGTTGAATCCGTATCGCTTGCGATGAATAACGGATGCGACCTTAACTGTGGTAATATGTTCGGACATCTGCTCATGGCTGTCAGGGATGGATTGGTAGATGAAAAGACGATTGACAAAGCCGTAACAAGGCTGATTACAACACGTATGAAGCTTGGCTTATTCGATAATCCGGAAAATGTTCCGTTTAATAAGATTGGCTATGACAAAGTGGATAATAATGAGCATAAGGAGCTTAATATTAAAGCATCAAGAAAATCAATCGTATTATTAAAGAATGAAGGCAATCTGCTTCCTTTAGATAAATCGAAATTAAAGACCGTAGGAGTTATAGGACCCAATGCTAATAACAGAAAGGCATTAGTCGGCAACTACGAAGGAACTGCCTCCGAATATATAACTGTATTAGAAGGCATTAAAGAGTATCTGGGAGAAGATATAAGGGTATATTATTCAGAGGGCTGTCACTTATTCAAGAAATCTTCTCAGGCACTTGGCATGGAAAATGACAGAATAGCCGAGGCTAAAACAGTATGTGAAATGAGTGATGTCGTTATTGCCTGCTTTGGGCTTGACCCTGGTCTTGAGGGCGAGGAAGGTGATCAAGGCAATGAATTTGCCAGTGGTGACAAGAATAGCCTAAATCTTCCCGGAATTCAGGAAGATGTATTGAAGGAATTATATAATTGTGGTAAACCGGTTATACTTGTATTGCTTTCAGGAAGTGCCCTAAGTGTAACTTGGGCAGATGAACATATACCGGCAATAGTCCAGGGGTGGTATCCAGGAGCACAGGGAGGAAGAGCGATTGCACAGGTTCTTTTTGGGGATTATTCGCCCGAAGGTAAGCTTCCCGTGACCTTCTACCGTACTACCGAGGAGCTACCGGAATTCACTGATTATAATATGGCAAATAGGACCTATCGTTACATGAAGAACGAAGCTTTGTATCCGTTTGGGTACGGTCTATCTTACACGGATTTTGAAATATCTAATGTAGCCATAGACTCGGAAGAGGTTGCCAAGGGTAAGAATGTATTATGTACGGTCAATATAAAGAATACTGGAAGTATGCCGGGAGCAGAAACAATACAGGTATATGTTAAGGTGAAGCAAGAGGGTACACCCAATCCACAGCTAAAGGGACTAAAGAAAGTTTACTTAAATCCAGGCGAGCTAAAGACTATATCTATCGAACTGCAGGATAAAGCTTTTGGACTTTACGACAATGAAGGAAGGCTAGTGCTTCATGAGGGTGAGTATGAGGTGTTTATAGGTATAAGTCAACCAGATGAAAGAAGCATAAGCTTAACAGGTAAGAAGCCTTATAAGAAAATAATGCGTTCGGCTCAAACGGTAATATTGTAGACTTGATTTAAAAGGCGAACGCAGCAGCGTTCGCCTATATTAATGTGAATACTGATAATGTAAATACTGATAATAATTGCTTGGAGGAAAAAATGAACTATAGTCAATGCTGGTTAAATTATAACCCAATAGATAATTACGAGGACAGGGATATGTTATCCGATATAGGAATTTGCATAGCCACTAATCAGATTAGTACGATAATTGAAAATGCTGTCAGCGAATTATCTTATGCATTAAAGAGAATGCTTAATATTAACTGCAACAAAGAATATATGACAGAAGATGACCAGTATGAAGAACTTAAATCAGGGATAATATTAAGGCTTAATACGAAGGATAAATCAGGATATAACAATGAAGGATATTCTATAAAACACATAGATAAGACTGTTCGGATTGAGGCAGAGACCGAGAGTGGAATATTATACGGATGCTTTGATTTGATTAGACGTATTGCTCAGGGGGAATTGATACGGGGAATAGACATAATGGAGAAGCCAAAAAACAATATACGTATTTTAAATCACTGGGATAATATGGACGGTAGTATCGAGAGAGGCTACTCAGGAAAATCATTTTTCTTCAAAAATGATGAACTGATAATTAATGAGCGCACAAGGGATTATGCCAGACTGATTTCCTCGGTTGGAATAAATGCAACGGTTATCAATAATGTGAATGTCCATGGAGCCGCCTCAGACCTGATTACAGACCGTTATCTGGATAAACTGCGGATAATGGCGGATATATTTGCAGGCTATAATATTAGACTGTTTCTCAGTGCGAATTTTGCGGCCCCTATTGAAATCGGTGGATTAACCGTCTCAGACCCGTTAGATAAGGATGTAATTGATTGGTGGAAAAAATGTGTTAAGAATATATATGATAAAATTCCTAACTTCGGAGGATTTCTGATTAAAGCCGATTCTGAGGGAAGACCCGGTCCATTTACTTACGGTCGTACTCATGCTGACGGAGCTAATATGCTTGCCAGGGCACTAAAGCCTTATGGTGGTCTTCTTATTTGGCGATGCTTTGTATACAACTGCCAACAGGACTGGAGAGATTATAAAACCGACCGTGCCAGAGCAGCCTATGACAATTTTATCGGCCTGGATGGTAAGTTTGATGATAATGTTATACTTCAGATTAAGAACGGTCCAATGGATTTTCAGGTGAGAGAACCGGTATCCACACTGTTTGGTGGTTTAAAGAAAACCAATATGATACTTGAGGTACAGGCTGCACAGGAATATACCGGTCAGCAAAGAGATGTGTGCTACCTCATTCCTATGTGGAAGGAAATACTTGAATTTGAAACCTACAGTAAACATGGTGGCTCAAGGGTGGCGGACATAGTATCGGGAAGAACCTATAACCAAATCAACTGTGGATTGGCGGCAGTATCCAATACCGGCAATGACTATAACTGGACCGGACATGATTTGGTGGCATCCAATCTGTATGGATTCGGCAGACTGTCATGGGACACAGAATTAAGCTCTGAGGAGATTGCCAGGGAATGGGCCGTGCAGACTTTTCCTCATAACGGGAAGGTAATTAAAGCAGTGCTGGATATTCTTATGAAATCCTGGCCTGTTTATGAGAAGTATACTTCTCCACTGGGAATCGGTTGGATGATAAATCCGCATAATCACTACGGCCCCAATGTAGACGGGTATGAGTATGACAGATGGGGTACCTATCATAGGGCCGACAGATATGGCCTGGGTGTGGACAGAACCGTTAAGAGTGGGACAGGCTACATTGGACAATATAACGAGCCTAATGCATCAATGTACGAGAATAAGGAAAGCTGTCCTGAGGAGCTGTTACTTTTCTTTCACTATATCAGATATGATTACAGGTTAAAGAACGGAAAGACTTTAATTCAGCATATCTATGACACCCATTTCGAAGGCGTCGAGGATGTTGAAGAGATGATAAAGAGCTGGGAGAGTTTACAAGGGCTTATTCCGGATGATATATATGAAAGAGTTCGTAAACGATTTGATATTCAGTATAGAAATGCCAATGAATGGCGTGACGTGGTTAATACTTATTTTTATCGCAAATCAGGTATTAATGATGAAAAAGGCAGAAAAATTTATTAGCATATAAGATCCGAATACCGCGGAAATATTTTTATAAGGAGGGTTGTTATTCAATTTTCGATGACAGCTTAGTATGACAACGGAAGTTCCGGGAATGACTAAGGGGGATAAGGGGTATCTCAAGCGGGGAGATACACAATCGAAAATTAAAAGGAGGTATTGGAGCAAAATGGGTAAAGAGCTAAGAAACGCAATAAAAAGAATTGCGGTACTCGTGATGGCTTTTGTGCTGGTATCTGCAGCTGTCTCGCCTGCATTGGCTGCACCTGCAAAGAAGGCACCAAGCCTGTGCCACAGTATCGGAATCCGGTGTAGTAACTGCGGTAGGTAACGGAACAGCAATAATTACAGCTAATATTCCAGGCGGAGTAGGAACATGTAAGGTT
>JGI24710J26742_10000617_pt1 | contig 32965 bp, 28 predicted proteins | sample BioPla2DNA2_FD_26742 | JGI IMG/M metagenome (IMG submission 26742)
GAGCTTATTACTAATGTATCACATGATATTAAAACACCCCTTACCTCCATTATTAACTATGTAGACTTAATCAAAAAGGAAGATGTAGAAGATGAGACTTTGAAGGAATATATCAGTGTGCTTAATCGTCAATCTGCAAGACTTAAAAAGCTAATTGATGATTTAGTGGAAGCATCAAAGGCCTCAACAGGTAATATTGAAGTTAATAGAGTTCGTACCGAAATAGGAATTTTATTAACTCAGACGGTGGGTGAATATGAGGAAAAATTAAAAGAAAACGGCTTAGAGCTTATCTTAAAGAAACCGGAAGATGAAATTTTCATTTTGGCAGACGGAAGGCTTTTGTGGAGAGTTTTTGACAACTTAATGAACAATATCTGCAAATATGCTCAGCCCTCAACCAGGGCTTATATTAATCTTGATAAAGAAGATAAGCAGGCTGTCATAACTTTTAGAAATATTTCAAAATATCCTCTTAATATATCCAGCGATGAGCTCCTTGACAGATTCATTCGGGGAGACAGTTCCAGAAACACAGAAGGCAGTGGTTTGGGTCTTTCCATTGCTAAAAGCCTAACAGAATTGCTGAACGGTACACTGGATTTATATGTCGATGGTGATTTGTTCAAGGTTGTTGTAAAATTTAATGTAATAAAATAGTCTCATTGTTTACTGGGAACACAAGATTATACAGGTGCAAACTTTTCCATAATTCTTTCTGCCACCTTGATTCCGTCAACCGCTGAAGACATTATGCCGCCGGCATAGCCGGCGCCTTCTCCTACAGGATATAGGCCGTTTATATTAGACAGATAATTACTGTCTCTGGTTATTCTTACAGGTGAAGAGCTTCTGGTCTCCACGCCGGTTAAAATGCTGTCGGGCATTGCAAAGCCACTGATTTTTTTATCAAAATCTTTTATTGCCTCTTTAAGGGTTTCAGTAACATAAATAGGCAGGCAGTCTTTAAGCTGGGTAAAAACAACTCCCGGTTTATAACTAGGTTCTACACTGCCCCGGCCGGTGCTTTGCTGGTTTTCCAAAAAATCACCTGTAAGCTGTGCCGGGGCTTTATAGCTTGCGCCTCCTGCCTCATAGGCTAACCACTCCCATTTCCTTTGAAATTCTATTCCCGCTAATGGATGCTGGTCAGGATAATCAGCAGGAGTAACACCTACCAGTATAGCTGAATTTGCATTCTTGCCATTTCTTTTGTATTTGCTCATACCGTTTGTCACCACATGATTTTCTTCAGAGGCTGCAGCAACAACATATCCGCCGGGGCACATGCAAAAAGTATATGCTGATCTACCGCTCCTACTGTGATAAGATAGTTTATACTCAGCCGCACCCAGCCCCGGATATCCCGCAAAATTACCATATTGCACCTTATCAATTATTTCTTGGGGATGTTCTATTCTCAGACCTATGGAAAATGCTTTTTGTTTCATTTCTACACCACGATCATAAAGCATTTTAAAAGTGTCCCGGGCACTGTGTCCAATGGCCAGCATTACTATTTTGCAACAAAGTNTTTCGTTATCATTAATAACCAGTTCTGATATTTCACCATCTTTAATGATAATGTCAGTTACTTTTGCCTTAAACCTCACATCCCCTCCATTGGCAATAATCTCTTGTCTGATGTTTTTAACAGTAGTTTTGAGTAAATCGGTTCCAATATGGGGCTTACTTTTATAAAGTATGTCGGGGGGCCCTCCTGCCTTAACAAACTCTTCGAGTACTAAGCGACACCGCTGGTCATTTATCAGCGTCGTAAGTTTACCATCCGAAAAGGTTCCGGCTCCTCCCTCACCAAATTGGACATTACTCTCAGTATCCAGTATACCGGTTTCCCAGAATGTATTGACTTTTTGAGTTCTGGTATCAACATCTTCTCCTCTTTCAAGGATGATGGGTTTATACCCGTTTCTTGAAAGAATCAGTCCCGCAAATAATCCTGCAGGACCCATACCTGCTATTACAGGCCGCTCATGCATTTTTTCTGTCCCGAATCTTATGCTGTTCTTTACTATATGGGGAGTGGGTTTTATATCCTTTTTCTGTTTTTTAAGGATGGCTTTTTCATTTTTTACTTCAACATCAAGTGTGTAAACATAATAAATATCACTCTTTTTTCTGGCGTCAACTGATTTTTTGAATATTATAAAATCAATAAGTTCCTGTTCCTCTATCTTCAGCATAGACAGTATAATACTTTTCAGTGCCTGTCTTTCCTCATTCTGATCCGATGCCTGGCTAATTCTGATTCTGATATTTGACAGTCTTATCATATAGGCTTATATCCCTTTCACTATAACTTCATATTGCGGCGCTTTTTCCGGCAATAAACCCTGATGACCAGGCCCATTGCAGATTAAATCCTCCACACTGCCCGTCAATATCCATAATCTCACCAGCAAAATAAAGGCCCTTCACTATCTTTGACTCCATGGTTTTGGGGTCTATTTCATCTGTCGCCACTCCTCCGGCTGTAACCTGGGCACTGGTCCAGCTTTTGGTTCCTCTGATTTTAAATCTCCAATCCTTTAGCACTCTTGCTATATTCTCTAATTCTTTGGCTGATACAGATGAAACCGGACGCTTTATATTTTCTATCCCGGCCTCTGCTAATACTACCGGTATCAGCCTTTTATTTATTAATCCTACAAAACTGAATTCTACAGATTTCCCGGGATTATACCCAAACCGTTTATTTATAAGAGTCCTAACTTCATCAACAGTCATATTGTCCAGTATATCAAGTTTTACATATGCCTCTTTCCCCTGATTCAAAAGCTCTCCTGCTTTTCTGCTTATTTGCAGTATTGGAGGGCCCGATACCCCGTAGTTTGTAAAAAGAATATCTCCTCTGTCTTTTACAACAGATTTATTTTTATGGATTATTTCAGCCGTTCCAACAAATTTAACCCCGTCAATACGTTTAAAATATTGACCTTCCAGCATAATCTGTACCAATGCCGGATAGATATCGGTTATAGTGTGCCCCAGCTTTTTTGCCAGTTCAAAGCCTCCTCCGTCAGATCCACTGGAGGGCATGGCTTTTCCTCCGGCAGTCAGTATCACCTTGTCGGTCAGATATTCTCCGCCGCCCTCCACTCTGATAATAAACTCATTGCCTCTCTTGAAAATCTTCTTTACATTTGCATCACAAATTATATTTACTCCGATATTATTAAGTTCGTATAAAAGAACGTCCAGAATACTTGAAGCCTGATCTGACATGGGAAAGACCTTGCCCAGGTCCTCCACCTTATGCTCAATTCCTAATTCATTAAAAAAACTGATTGTATCCTCTATTGTAAAACTCGATAATGCGCTGTGGGTGAATTTTGGATTATTTCCATTATAGCAGCTGACATTAGTATTTACATTGGTATAATTACATCTTCCGTTTCCGGTAGCCAAAATTTTTTTACCTACCCGCGGGTTCTTTTCCAGAATTGTAACATCTGCCCCAAGCCTTCTGGCAGAAACAGCAGCCAGCATACCCGCCGCTCCTCCGCCTACAACTATAATCTGCTTATTCCTCATACATGCATCCTTTACCTTAACGTTCATAGATTATTTTCATTCCTAATATATCATACTTTTATCCGGAATATAGAAACAAATTGATGGAACCTTTCACAGAAGATTTGTCTATATATTGTTGAAGGATTGGAATGACAAAAAGGGTATTATGCAAATAATGCATAATACCCTCTTATGGTTCCAGGTTATTATTAAAACTATTCTGCTTCTGTCTCTGCCTCTGCCTGTGCATCTTCCTCTCCATCTGATTCTGCGGCTGTATCAAGACCTCTCATTTTAGGTTTGTTAATTGTTAATATTATTTTATCAGCTTCGATTTCCGGGTCAATGCCCTCAGGGAACTTAACATCACCGATGGTTATTTTATCATCAGCATTAAGATCAGTAATATCTACTTCAATAAAATCGGGTATATTCTGTGGTAAGCCCTTGACCGGAATTTCATTTATATGCTGGATAACCAAAAGTTTTCTAAATTCAACTGACTCTTTTCCAATCAATCTGATGTCCACGTTTACCTTAATTTCTTCTGTAAATGATATTTCTTGAAAATTAACACTTAATAAATCTCTTTTTATCGGAGAATAATTCATTTCTTTAACCAATGCAGCTATATTTTCATCTCCGTCCATCTGAAGATTAAATATATAGTTTCTCCCGTATTTGGACAGATTCCTTAACAATTCCTCCTGTTTTACTTTTACCGAAATGGATTCCTTTCCTTTTCTGCTGATAGAACCAGGTACGTAACCAATTTTTCTAAGCTGCTTGCTTGTCCTGCTGTTGGTTTTTTCCCTTTTTTCTATTAACATTGTTACTCTTTCACTCATAATTATTTCTCCTCTCAAATTATTAATTTTTATAATCAAATAATCAAACCGAAGGTAAGATGCTTTATTTGCAGGCGTTACAGAAAATTATATTATTATTCTTAATAAGAAAAAATTGATTATTAATATAATTAATTATTTTAATTGTATCAAAAATAAAAATAATTATCAAATTCAGTATAATATCAGGCTATTATTTCCATTACATGTAAAATATATTCGACTGAAATTTAAGATTTTAGCAGCGAAGACTGCTGAGATTCTGCTTTATAAAGCATAGAGGCAAAATTGTCTAATGTAATTATAAAAAATCCTCTATATATTTTGTTAGCGGCGATTATGGCGGCTTTTTCCGGTTCGGCGAGTAACCCCCCCGACCTCAGCGCTTCGTTGCCACACGGCGGCACACAGCGCGATACAGGCGATAATGCCTATTCCAGCGTTTTCATGTAGACCAACTCCTTTCGCTAACACACATATCACAAGCCGGCGCAAATAGCTGCCGTTTTGGCGAATAAATTTCTCATACTTGAAAATTTTATCTAACATGAAATATAATGGATATTAGAAAAATTTATCTGAGGTGTGAGATGGATTACATTAGTGTTAAAGAAGCCGCAGAAAAATGGGGGGTTACAAGCCGGATGGTCAATTATCACTGCGTAGCCGGCCGGATCAAAGGCGCACAGAAGATCGGCAATATGTGGGTCTTTGCCAAAGGATGCCGTAAAGCCTGAAGATGGCAGACGAAAAATGGAGACGTGTGACAGTATATCGGCATATGCACTTAAAGAACGCCGTGAGCATCGTTAAACATCTCGGCATTCCGACCCTTTTCAGGAAATGAGGAAACCCTTTTCCAGGTGGCCAATGTGTTCCTGGTTCCCATCGTGATATTTAAGCCTGACAGTACCGCCGCGTTTGCGAACACGCCTACACAGTACAGACGAACCATTTAAATAATGATCGCCTGGGGAGGTGGTTTATTTTGAATTTAATGGGTAATAAAGTTATCGAAAACTTAAACAACGTTAACCATCAAGTGCCGGAATCAATTAGCGGCTCAAATCTGGTTTTATTAAAGAGCAGATTTTTTGTCGAGGGCGACAACCAATTCAACTATTATCATTTTGCATTACCAAGGGTCGATGTCCGTTCCTTTTTTATTGATAATAAAGAAATGAACCTACCGAAAAACACGATAATACCGACAAATCCGGAACAGAAACTGAAGCTCTCGTCAATTAATATGAAAAATAGTAATTCAAATAGCATCAAATTTATCTGTATGTTCATTGAGCCGCAGAGGCTTCAGGAATTATCGAAAGTGCAATTCAACAAAACCGACTTGCTATTCAAAAACAATATCAATTCTTTAAACCATCATATGTTAGCCCTGATTTCTAAATTCGAAGCGGAATGTAGAAATAAACAATTCGGATATCAATTCATTCTGGATTGCCTTTCTATTGAGATAGCAGTTAATCTGATGAGAGAGCTGGAAAGCAATATGCCGGGTTTATACGAACTTCCCAGATACTCAGTAAGAAAGGAGATTAACCTTGCAATCGACTATCTTTGGGAGAATGTAAATTCGGAGTTTTCACTGGATCACATAAGCGCAATCGCGAATTTAAGCCCATTTTATTTTGCGCGGCTGTTCAAAGATCATACCGGTAAAACGCCTTACGAATATTACATAGATATTAAAATCCTCAAGGCTATTGAGTATTTTAAAGCAGGAAAACATTCTATTACCGAAGTATGCTTTTTTCTGGGGTTTTCAAGCCACAGTCATTTTTCGTCAATTTTCAAAAGAAAGATCGGAATGACACCCTCCGAATTTATAAAAAATCTTAGTTGAAAAATATAGCAATAACTTGATATTTGTTTGGCAACCATATGATATCAAAGTGACGGTCGTTAATAATATAATCTCCTTGTAAATTATTCTTACAAGGAGATTATTTTATTTCATAAGCAAGATATGTACTAAATTTATTTTGGTTTTGACAGTGGCGGCGTCATCAATAAAAAAGGGGGGATGGATCGTGAATGAGGAAATGATAAACAAACGGCTTCAAAAGGAATTTCCTCGGATGCTGAAAGAAATTGAGCAAAAGATGGAAGCACATGACGACTTGATCAGAGAATTTCAGTTTCTTATTCGGAATGAAGGGCCGTTTTCCCCGATCGTTGACAAACTGCCTTATCCGGTTGCTTTTTTTAAAAGAAACGACGTCCTTTGCATGGCAAATCAGGTACTTCAAAAAAAATCAGGAATCCATTCCGACGACATAGCCGCTGAAAAAATCAATCTTCTGAACCGGATCACGAATGATAACTATTCCATATTTAAGGCCGTGGAAGATGTGTTTTTAGGAGAAATATCCATGCACAGGCAGCTCACTTATGCGTTGGAGATTTTTTGTAAAGACGACAGCCATATTGTTTCCGACACTTATCACAGCGCGTTGCTCTTTCCTGTGCGGGACAAAGAGGGGAATATCCCTTTCGGAGTGATCCTGCTTATGAAATAGAAGCAGAGCGAAAATTGGAACTATAGCATTTTAGGGAGGTCAGCAAAATTAATTTTGTTTCTTGTCTTTGCAATTATTTTCATCCGCACCCGTACATGAAAACACGATCTGTCGTTTGTTTGGGCGATGGGCGGGAGGATGAGGAAGACGCTTGCTCCAGACTCTATACCGAAATATTTTAGATGACAACTTTGGTTTCGCTCATCGGAATGTTTACCATACTGAAATAATCGAGAAGGGGGCCAGATTTCAATGAAATATCCTTTTTTGAAGCTTATCCTCGCGGTGCTCCTGCTGTTTATAATCGCGGGCTGTGGGCAGGGCGCCGAAAAGTCGGACCCAAAAGAAAGCGTACCGCCATCATCTGCCGAGACGCAAAACACCCTCTCTATTCCCGATCTTCCAGCGGCCGACTGGCCGGAGAATAAAACGCCTGCCGAGCTGCCGGAATACACGGCGGGGACGGTTACAGCGGCGGCGGTGGACGGCGATGGCGTGCTCACCATTAAAGTGAAGGACACCAGCCAGTCCGACCTCGACGATTATCTGGCAAGGCTGCAAAGTGCCGGATGGATCGTTGCCCCCGACGAGAGCGAGGCCGAGCTTGGTTTACACACGGTGCGCTTTGATCTGCAAAGAGAGGGCTCCCTCCTCCAGATCGATATTTACACCCAGGAGGCTGGAAACTGGCCGGACGGTGACATTCCTCTCGACATTCCGGAGCCTTCCTTGGGCACGCTGGTCGGCAAGGTGGAGTTGTTGGAGACCATGGAAAACGTATGGTATTTCAACTACACCTACGATGGCATCGACGAGGCCGCCGCCGAGGCATACATGAACGGCCTGACCGAAAAGGGCTGGAGCGGCAACGCTTCCCAGATGTATAAGGCCTTTGAGTGGAAGAGCAAGCGCTATGAAGCAACCATAGAAATTTATGAAACAGTGGATACACGTACCACATTTACCTGCAACTTCTATCTGAGCGCCGCGGAACCCGCCTCAGAAGCTTCGACAACGCAGGTAGCCGGTACGGACGCTTCGGTGGTTGGCTCATGGACGCTGGGCATGTTATCGGGCGGGCAGTTTAACGCCGACACTGGAAAATATGAGGGCGGCGCGTCCGGCATGGGGCAATAACGCCGGAAATTCAATGGTACAGTACCCCCGTCACTTCCTACGAAACTGCTTATGCCAATGAGATACGTCAGACCTCCGACGACGGCTACATCCTGATTGGCGCTTTGGATAATAGCGCTGTATTGGTAAAGATGAATGAATCGGGGGAGAGAGAATGGGCTAAGTATTTTAGCGGCAAGACCGCCGAATCAATCTGTGAAAATAACATAGGCTATGTATTTACAGGTTACATGAAGAAGGCAGAAAACGGTCAGACTAAGACCGTTGCATATATCACCCAAACCAACCAGACGGGTGACGTGCAGTGGACCAAGACATACGGCAATTCCTGGTCTGACAGTATAAGTAAAGCGCATTCTATCCATCAGACTGACGACGGTGGTTTTATCGTGACTGGAATGCTTGCTGCCCCGAATATAGTAAAAGGCTATTCTAATATTTATCTGTTGAAAACCGATGCTGAAGGGAATATGTTGTGGGAAACCGTCGCCGGCGGCGCCGAGTATGCCGAATATACCGAAGGAAGTTCTGTACAGCAGACCTCCGACGGCGGATACATAGTAACCGGCAGCCAAGGTCAGGAAATAACCAACAGCCAAGGATATTCATACTACATTCCATTCGTTGCTCTTTATAAATTCAGCGCCGATGGCTCGCTTCAATGGGGAGAAACCTATGAGGGACTGAGCAACGAACGTCAGGATTACGGGCACTGCGTCCTGCAGAGCTCCGACGGCGGCTACCTCCTGACAGGCGAAACCACCGATTACGCAGGCTACGAAAACATGCTTTTATTGAAAACCGATGGTGCCGGAAACCTTATATGGCAAGAATGCTTTAAAGCTGAGGATGCGGAAACTGCATTTGGGTATTCCGTCGTACAGACTGCGGACGGAGGCTTTATTGCAGCCGGAAATACCAGAGTAGGGGAGAATACCAGCATTTATCTGGTTAAAACAGACAGCGACGGCTCATTTTTATGGGACAAAACAATAACCTATGAAGAGCTTTACTCTACTTTCGCACGGTCCATGCAGCAGACCAGAGACGGAGGCTTTATTCTGGCAGGTTCCAAGAGGTTTTCCACTACTTCAAAACAGGACATTTTTGTCGTTAAGCTGGGCCCCGAGGCACAAGGGGTTGATGAGATTCTAGTATGCGTCACAACACCCACAGCGATCACGGGCGTGGTCAACGGCACAGCAAAAACAGCATCGGAGCTCGGCCTGCCTACCAAGATAACGCTGGTCACGAGCATCGGCAGTGTACAGGCAGATGTGACCTGGGATGTAGCATCAAGCTCCTATGACCCGGCCGACACAGCTGAACAGACCTTCACGGTATGCGGAACTGTGGTCCTGCCAAGCGGTGTGATTAATACGAACAGCGTATCGCTGAATGTGAGTATTAATGTAACTGTTAACGCGGCGGCTTCCTTACCCGCCGGACCGTACGTTACGCCCGCAAATATTAATATTATCGCAAGCGGCACAGGAACATTCACAATATCTCTTGGACAAATCGGCAATGAGGCCGACAGCGCAACTGTTGTAAGCAACGACACAAGTATTGTCACGGTTAATCCCGCTAACGTCACCACCTCCGGCCAAGTCATCACCGTGACCGGTGTGTCGGCGGGCAATACAACCGTGACCATCAGTTTCAGCGGCGGCAGCTACACGGGCGGGGACAAAACCGTCAGTGTAGCCGTGACAGACAACGTTTATACCGTATACTTTCACAATAACGGTTCGCTTTACGCTGACAAGACTGTGACCAGCGGTTCCGCTCTCGGAACTAACTGGCCGGACAATCCGACGAGAAGCGGATACACCTTCGGCGGCCGGTACACCGGGCAAAACGGAACGGGAGCACAGTATACAAGCGCCACCGTTATCACTGCCGATGTGGATTTGTACGCCAAATGGATGTATAGCGGCGGTGGCGGAAGCAGCACTCCCACAACTCCGTCAACGCCGACATACAAAGCGGATGTAAAAATAGAAAACGGCACTGAAATGATGCTCCCGGTCACCCTTGACAAGGATGTCGCAAGCGGTGCATGGTATAACGAAGCCGTGAGCTTCATCGCGGCAAGAGAGATTACAAGCGGAACAGGCAACGGCAATTACAGTCCTGACGCGAAGCTCACTCGAGGTGAGTTTATCGTCCTGATGATGCGCGCCTATGGCATAGCTCCGGACGTAAATCCTACAGACAATTTCTCCGACGCTGGCAATACCTATTACACCGGCTACCTCGCGGCGGCAAAGAGGCTGGGCATAACCGCAGGCGTAGGAAACAACATGTATGCGCCGGGCAAGGAAATCACCCGTCAGGAGATGTTTGTACTGCTGTACAATGCGCTGAAGGTCATCGGTCAGCTTCCGCAGGGTGATTCCGGCAAGACGCTCTCCGACTTTACCGACGCCGGACAGATTAGCTCGTGGGCACAGGAAGCCATGACGCTGCTTGTCAAGACCGGAACAGTCGGCGGTTCAAACGACAAGCTCCACCCAACCGGCACGACCACCCGTGCGGAAATGGCACAGGTGTTGTATAACCTGTTGGGGAAGTAATCCATAACAATTTAAAGCAAGCCGTTGAAAGCAGGAAGCCAGCCACAAATCGTGACTGGCTTTCCGCTTTCCTTGTTGCCCCGTACCGGTTACCCCTCGGTTCAGTGATTGTACCTGTGGGTGATAACCCTTATGTATAGAGGGTTTTTTATAATTATTTACTGTCTTATATAAATTTGAATTCTCTGATTTAATTATTCACCGCATTTATCATGATGCTTATGCTCATGGCAAACCGATCCGGTGGATTTAAGGGTACCGTTAAGAAAATTCTCTGCAGCTTTTCTGGCATCACCCCTCGCCCCTACTATTACTTTAATATTTTTTTCATTAAAGATATCTATAGCTCCACTTCCCATACCACCTGAAATAACAACATTAACTCCCATATCATTTAAATAGTTTGGCAAAAATCCCGGCCTGTGTCCAGGGTTAGCTATGGACTTAATTCTTACTATTTGATTATTCTCAACATCAAAAATATTGAAATTCTTACAATGCCCAAAGTGTTCGGTCACTATTTCATTTTCGCTGGCTACTGCTATTCTTTTCATTATTTCTCCTCCATTTGAACCAGAATTTTTGAAACAGGGTCAAACCAATTGCCGTCAAAAAGTTCTATCATTCCTTTGTCACATGCGGCTGAAATTTTTGGATCAATAGGCAGCTTTGCCAAAACCTTTAAATTGTGTTTATTGGCTATTTCTTCAATATTACTGTCTCCGAAAATCTGATACTCCTTGCCATTATCGGGACATTTAAAATAGGACATGTTTTCCACCAATCCGACTATGGGTATATTCATCATTTCGGCCATTTTTACTGCTTTTGATACAATCATTGAAACTAATTCCTGCGGCGATGTTACCACTATAATACCGTCTACCGGGATGGATTGAAATACCGTAAGAGGAACATCTCCTGTTCCCGGAGGCATATCTATGAACATGAAATCTATATTCTCCCAAATAACATCGGTCCAGAATTGCTTAACGGTTCCAGCTATTATAGGACCTCTCCATACCACCGGGTCTGTATCATTTTTTAAAAGCAGATTTACTGACATAATATCAATTCCGGTCTTACTCCTGACAGGTAATAACCCGAATTCATTCCCCATAGCTTTTTCTTTTATCCCAAAAGCTTTTGGGATAGATGGACCCGTTACATCCGCGTCCAGAATTGCTGTGCGATACCCTCCTCTGTTCATGGTGACAGCCAGCATAGATGTAACAAGTGATTTTCCTACGCCGCCTTTTCCGCTTACAACAGCAATTACCTTTTTAATATTACTCATTTCATGAGGTTTCTCAGAGAAATCAATCTGTTCCTCTTTTCTCTCTGCGCAGTTCTCTGAGCAGCTGCTACAGCTTTGATTGCATTTTTCGCTCATTGTTATTGCTCCTTTTTAACCTTATTTATTTTGTTACAAACTTATTATATATCAATTGTAACACCGGTTGACAGATAGTCTATGTAATCACCCATTACAGCCTTCAGGCGATTATACGGTTCAATACCGGTACAATGGCAAGTATAATACTTTGCACCTGTACGAAGCAAGCATCTTCCAATTTCGTCTATAGTGTCAATCCGTTCACTTAGTTCTGATGTGCGGCTCAGATGAAAACCACCAATTACATAATCCGGCATACGGCCTTTTATATTATAAAAATGCTCAATTATATTTATGATGCCATTATGAGCGCAACCAGTAAACAGAACGGTTTTTTCTTCTTCCTCAATGATTAAATTCTGTTCATGCAAAAAAGCATCATCAACAATCTCTTTATTTTTCTCTGCCATTAATCCATCGTTTGTTATGGGAAACAGTTTGTTTTGTCGGATATTTGAAAATATCTGTATTCCTTTATCAATAAAAAATCTATCGGAAGTAAAGATAATCTGTTTGTTATCTTTAATACTTTTATCCAGTCCTATATAATCAGCCCTGCCGTTCTGATTCACAACATAGTAATTATCAAACGCCTGGTTATGAATAAATACTTCAGCAGTATTGTTTTTATCAAAGAACTTTCTTAATCCACCGCCATGATCATAATGTCCGTGTGAGATTATGAGAAAATCAATATCTGCAATCTTGACACCATGTTTTTTAGCATTCTTATAAAATAAATCACTGGCCCCAACATCAAAAAGGATTTTTTTGTTTTTTGTTTCAATATATATGCTCAGTCCATGCTCACAGCCGTAACTTTTAGATACAGATGTGTTTTCGACTAATACCTTTATAATCATAATAATTATCCCACCATTTCATTCAGCAATATTTTTATAGTTTTTGTGTAAATCTCCTTTGTTGCTGTTCCGGATGGGCAATCAATGTCCACAATACTATAGCCGTTATTAACTGCCTTTACCGCATCTTGATCAAAAGGTATTTTCCCTGCAAAAGGAAGCCCCTGTTCAATGCAATATTCTTCAATTTTATCTGTATTTTCAAGATTGGTATCATACTTATTAATGCAGACAGCAATTTTGGTTCCGAACTTAGTCGCAGTTTTTATTATTCTTTCCATATCACTGATACCGGACACCGAAGGCTCAGCTATAATTAATACCATGTCCACTCCGCTTATGGATGCAATTACAGGGCATCCTATCCCTGGAGACCCATCAATTAAAGCAATGTCGACTTTGCCGGATGCATTTTTCATTTGCTTCTTTACTTCAGAAACAAGCAATCCGGAGTTTCCGTTGCCCATTCTAAGCTGGGCTGTTGAAAATACTTTCTTTCCATTTACATATAACATAAGCTCTCCGGCTACAGCCGGCTTAAGGGATATGGCTTTTACAGGACAAACAGCCTCACAAACTCCACACCCCTCACATGCAAAATAGTCTACCTGATATATGACCTCTGTACTGATAGCATCAAACCGGCAGTTTTCCATGCATTTACCACACGCTATACACAACACGGTATCTATCTCGGCTTTGGAAAGACCATAATAATCTGTTTTTTTTGGTTCTGAAACCTGTTGGGTTATCAGGTGAAGGTTAGGAGCATCGACATCACAATCAGCATAAGCCTTTGTATCTGAAAGTTTTATGAATGCACTGGCAATTGTAGTTTTACCAGTACCTCCTTTTCCGCTAAGTATTAGTAGCTGTTTCATAGGGTGCCTCCTTAATAATGGCGTCAAGTAGGGTAGAAAACTGTTCTTCATATTTTTTGTTTTCTTTCACCGCAATTTTAGCATTGGAATTCAGGGTCCCCAGTTGCCTGTCAAATGGAATTTTTCCTAAAATCCTGATGTCTTTTTCAATACAGAATTTTTCAGCCGGATTCTCTCCTTCAAGGCATTTATTAAGCACCGCTCCGAAGGGTTTATTAAAAAGTTTAACCAACTCGTACACCATATTGAGATTATGGACTCCGAACAGCGTAGGTTCGGCTACAAGAATGCAATAATCGGCATCTTTTATACTCTCCATGACAATACAGGCACTTCCGGGAGGGCAATCAATAAAAATTGTCTTATTATGTTCTGATTCAATCCCGCTTAATAGTTCTTTTATAATAGGTACACCGGAAGCCTCACCCGTGTTCAAAATTCCTGTATATACCACAACACCGTCTGAACTTCCTGCTCTTATTTTGCCAATAGATTTATTTCGTCCTGATATGGCCTTTTGGGGACACAGAATCATACACCCTCCACAAGAGTGGCAAACATCATCAAAAACAATTATTTTCCCCTTAATATAAGCAAGTGCATTAAATTTACAAAAATCAACACACTTTCGGCATCCGTTGCAAATCGCTTCATCCACCTTTGGAATTTGCATTGATATTTCTTTCTCTTCAGTAACCATAGGCTTAAAAAACAGATGTCCGTTTGGCTCCTCTACATCACAGTCAATATATATTGATTTTTTTGCAACCACAGCCAGGTTAACCGAAACAAGTGTTTTTCCTGTTCCACCTTTACCGCTGAGCACAGCAATTCTCATTTTAATCCCCAATCTTGGTCCTATACTTGATTTTGTATTTTATAAAACTGGTTTTTGATGATTTTCTTCCAAGCTATTTTCTATGGCCGTGAAATCCCGGATGAATTTCATCCAATAAACAAAGTTTTCCTGATACAAATGCATCGATATTATCCTTAATTGATGAGCTTATTGATTTATAGATTTTTATATCTGCTGATTTAAGAACATCGGCTGCATTTTCTCCACAACGGGGAGTAATAAGAGCGTCAGTCTTTTCATCCACTAATATTTGGGCTGCTTTAATACCTGCCCCTCCTGAACTTGCAGCAGTACTGTTATCAATAAATTCCCTTATCTTTGTATCGGTATCATATATCAGGAAGTATGGAGTTCGTCCAAAAGATACACATATACTTGAATCTATGTTTTTTTCATCTGACGGGATTGCTATCCTCATATTAAAATCCTCCGCTAACCTATATTTCCTGTCTCTAAATACCTGAAAAACCCATTCGGTGTCTTTTCCTGTGGCAGCCGCGGCCGCAGTTTTCCCCAAACCCATTACACAATCGATATTCGCCACCCTCGATTATTAGTACCTTGCCATATACCAATGATTCAGCCAGCTTTCTTCTGGCTCCGGTATAAATCCCCTGAACAGTAGTACGAGCAACATTCATTTTCTCTGCACATTCTTCCTGAGTAAAACCCTCCAGATCAATAAGTCTTATGGTTTCATATTCATCAACTGCCATTGTTATATAATTACTGGTATTTGCCGGGGCACCAACAGGACCAAATCGATTGTTTTCGGGCAGGCTGCAAACTTTTCTCCACTTTCTCGGTCTCGCCATGTTCTTTCACCTCAAATTTACAAAAGTATAACTAAAGCGCTTTAGTTAATCACTGTAGGTGTTATAAGTTCTTTAATTGCTTATCTATAAGATTGATTTGATTTTGTAACATACTTTTTTGGTTCTGCAGCAATTCTTTTTTAGAGTTTACATCATTAACGCCAAAGTTCATTCCATAACCACGCCCGAAACCGCGTCTGCAAGCTGGCCTTAATCTCATTCCTGGCCTGCGACCAGGATTAACCGTCTTTGCGTCGTTACAAAACCCCAAGCCTCTTCCGGTCATTGAACCTGCACCCACAGGACCGGTACCATCTCTGCCTGGCATAATATACACCTCCTTAATTTCTGACATATGTCATTTACCAATATTAGTATATCACGTTTATGACATATGTCAATAGCTGCTCAAAAATAAAACCGCCTCTGGTGATATATTTAATCACTTGACGACAGTTTTATAAACACATGCTTATTGATAATATTCTTGATACCATTTTCCGGTACGTTTTAAAAACAGGCAAAGTATTAAAGCTATTATCTAATACGCTTTTATACCTATTTATTATACACCTGCTGTTATTTAAGCATTTGATCAATATTAAAAAAGTCCTTCCACGGGTCATTATCCTGAATTCTCAAAAGCGCATTTTCCATATCAATATCATCGGGGGCTATGGTATCAAGTTCATCCCAGGAGACAGGCATGGAAACTTTCGCACCTTTTCTGGCTCTTAATGAATAGGGAGCAATGCTGGTGGCTCCCCTGGCATTCCTAATCCAGTCGATAAATATTTTGCCGACACGCTTAGCTTTTCTGACATTACTGGTATAACGATCAGGCCATTTTTGCTCCATAACCTCAGCGACTTTTCTTGCAAAGTCGTGAAATGCATCCCAGTTAACGGCAGGTTTTAAAGGTACAACCACATGATAGCCTTTTCCACCACTGGTTTTCAGATATGAAACAAGAGAAAGTTCGGACAGAATACTCTTAATATCTCGAACACCCTGGCGTACCTTTTCTATATCCATTCCTTCATCAGGATCCAGATCAAATACCATCATATCGGGCTTTTCAAGCTCCTGAACCCGGCTTCCCCAGGCATGAAACTCCAGTGTCCCCATTTGAGCTTCTGAAATAAGTCCGGATTTATCCTCAATATAAAAGTATTCTTCTGGTTCTCCGCTTCCTGTGGAAACAGGTATAGTGACAATTCCTCTGCTGCCGGGGCCAGGATGCTTTTTATAAAAGCATGTTTGCGATACTCCTTTTGGGCACCGTACAATACTGAGGATTCGGTGCCTCACATAGGGCAGCATACGTTCCGACACCTTTTCGTAATACCTTATAACATCTTCTTTTGTAGTTTGGGGATCTTTAAATATTACTTTGTCGGGGCTTGAGATCTTTATATCCCCGATAATGATATTACTGCTGTTTTCATTGGATTCCACAGCCTTTTCTGATTCTCTGGCTGATGATTCCCTTTTTATGCCCTTTGGATTCTTATCCTCTCTTAAACCCTTAAAACTTGCATGTCTCAGCTGATTATCCTCTGTCCATTCGGCAAATTTAATTTCTGCAACCAATTCAGGTTCAAGCCAGGTAATCTTTTCATTTGATCTTTCCCTTGGAGGATTGGCGAAAGGAGAATTCTTCATTTTAAGATCACTGAATTTTGTGATTAACTCTTCTGTGTTGCGTTTGTTAAATCCTGTCCCGGCACGTCCTGCATATACTAAATCTTTTCCTTCATATATACCAAGAAAAAGTGAACTTATACCCCTGGTCTTTTTATCAGAAAGTGTAAATCCTCCAATTACAAATTCCTGCCGTTTATCACATTTTAGTTTAATCCAGTCGCCATTGCGGGTACCGCTGTATATCGAAACAATTTTTTTGCCAATTATGCCTTCCATACCTGCCTCACAGGCCGCAGTAAAACTTTCCTTTCCATTTCCTTTGACATGCCGGCTGTAATACAGATTTTCAGGAGCATCCTTCATCAATTCTTCCAACATTTCTTTTCTTTCAATAAGGGGTTTATTCCGAAGGTCTTCACCATTTAGTGCAAGCAAATCAAAAACAATATAAGTAAGGTTTTGGCCTTTCGGATTTTTCATATAGTTTTGTAGAGCCTGAAAAATAGTTTTACCTGTTGAATCTATAATTGTCATTTCACCATCCAAAACCATGGCTTTCCCATCAGCAAATTCAATTAGTGAATTGCTTATAGTTAAGAATCGCTTGGTATAATCTTTTCCGTTTCTGGTAATTAGCCTGGCACTGTTCCCTTCCACAAAGGCCAATATCCTATAGCCATCATATTTCATCTCATAAATCCAATTATCGCCGCCGGGAATTGTGCTTACTAATTTTGCAAGCTGAACCTGGGCACTGTTAAATGGATTTTTAATAAAGTCCTTTTCTTTATCTGCTTCTATTTCGGCCATGGTTCGCCCTGTTCTGATGCTGGTGGTGAATTCAGATATACCGGTTTCGGTTTTTGCATACTCATCTTTTTCTTTTAATAAAAGCCAATTATCTTTTGCCTGGCCTACTTTTGTTTTCATCCTGATTAAAGCCCATTTCCCTTTAAGGCGTATTCCCTTTAGGACAAACTTCAATACACCCTCAATAAGACCTTCTTCTACATTTCCGTAAGGTTCCCAGAAACCTTCGTCCCAAAGCATTACCGTCCCGCCGCCATACTCACCCTTTGGGATATTACCTTCGAAATTTCTGTACTCCAGCGGATGATCCTCAACCTTTACCGCCAATCTCTTTTCTTTCGGATTAAAAGATGGACCTTTAGGGACAGCCCAGCTTAAAAGGGCTCCATTCCATTCCAGACGAAAATCAAAATGCTCCCTGCTGGCAATATGGTGCTGGACAACAAATCTTAATTGCTCATCAGAACTAACTGCTATGCCTTCAGGTTCAGCAGTTCTTTCAAAATTTCTTTTTTGATTGTACTCATTCAGCCTTTCTTTCATACATCATCATACTATTGCCTTTTCTTTTTTAGCTTTCTCTACACTGGCTTTAAGAGCCTCCATAAGGTCAATTACTTTGCTCGGTCCGTCGGATTTTTCTACAACAACCTCCTTGCCGGAGATTTTACTTTCTATCAGCATACGGAGCTTCTCCTGATATTCATCTTTATACTTTGCAGGGTCAAACGGTGTATCCATAGAATTAATAAGCAGTTTTGCCATTTTTCTTTCTTCCTCGGACACCTTTGGTTTTGAATACGGCTTTTGGAGCTCTTTAATATCGTCAGAGTAGAACATGGTGGCAATTATAATGCCTTCTTCCCGGGGAATGATTGCCATAAGCGTATCCTTTGTTCCCATAACAGCTCTGCCTATGGCTATTTTCTGTTCCGACATAAGCGCTGAGCGAAGTAACTCAAAAGCCTTCTCTCCACCAGGCTCCGGTATAGCCTGATATGTCTTATTATAGTAGACAGGCGAAATCTGGTTCAACTGGGCAAAGTGCAAAATTTGAATTGATTTTTCCTTTTCGGTTTTGATTTTTTCGATTTCCTCATCGGTAATAACTACATACTTTCCATCATCATATTCGTAGCCTTTTACTATATCTTCTGATTTAATCTCTTTGCCACAGTGACCACAGGTTTTTTTATACCGGATACGGCTGTTATCCTCCTTATGAAGTTGATTAAAACGAATGTCATTGTCTTGGGTTGCTGTGTACATAGCGATAGGAATAGCAACCATGCCGAAAGTAATTACCGATTTACGTGATATCATGGAAAACACCTCCGGCATTATTGTTTCTTAGTTCTATGCATTTGATACCTTACGTGATAAGAATAGAAATTGATTAACAGCCCCTTCCTTCATATAATTTGTATGTCAGGAATGGGGCTGTTAACAATTTTGGGGATAGATTCTTTCATTCAATATAAAATAGCATTATACAGCATTCAGATTATGTTTTCTGAATATCTCTTTTATTTTCAATATGGATTCTTTTTTCGGTGGCTGAACATCGCTTAGCTCATATTTCAGATTAAGTTCTTCCCATTTATATTCCCCCATCTTATGAAATGGCAGGATGTCTACACGGCTGATGACACTATATTTTGAAAGATACTTGGCCATTTTTTCTATATCATCATAGTTCTCTGTAATACCCGGAACTACAACATGCCTTATCCAAACCTCTTTTTTGCTTTGTTCCAGATAATCCAGAAGTTTTAATGCGTTCTCGTTGCCTTGTCCGGTAAGGCTCCTGGCCTTACTGGTATCAATAGATTTAATATCCAGTAATACAAGATCAACCTCATCAATCGCATGCCTGCATGCATTTAAAGGTATGGCGCCTGAAGTATCTACAGCTGTGTGAATTCCATGTTTTTTACACTCTTTAAAAAGCTCAGCCGCAAAATCAGCCTGAATCAGAGGTTCCCCTCCAGAGAGGGTCATACCCCCACTTTTAATAAAATTTTTATATTTCAATATATCTTCCATTACTTCATGAACAGTTTTCTTTTTTCCTGAGTTTAATTGCCATGTATCAGGATTGTGGCAAAATTTACATCTTAACACGCAACCTTGCAAAAAAACAATATACCTGATTCCTGGTCCATCTAAAGTTCCGTAGGTTTCCACCGAATGAATATATCCTTCCATAAATGCCACACCCCTTTCTTATTGATTCTTCACCGAGCTTAATGTCGTTGCTATGAATACACCATGTGGAACCTTTAGCCAATGCCATGCGTGCCGCTCAGGTTCATGATGACGCGTATCATTTAAGCAAGAGTATCAGAATCTCTCATGGAATGTTCTGTTAATTACATCCAGCTGCTGTTCTCTTGTAAGTTTTATAAAGTTAACGGCATACCCTGAGACTCTTATAGTCAGTTGCGGATATTTTTCAGGATGATCCATCGCATCAAGCAGCACTGCCTTGTCAAGCACATTAACATTGATATGATGGCCGCCTTCATTGAAATAGCCATCCATAAGAGCTATCAGATTAGCATATCTTTCGCTCTCTGTTTTGCCTAATGCCGCGGGAACAATGGAGAATGTATAGGATATTCCATCTTCACTGTATTCATATGGAAGCTTTGCAACGGAAGCCATTGACGCAACACATCCCTTTGTATCCCTCTTGTGCATTGGGTTCGCTCCTGGAGCAAAGGGCTCGCCACGTTTCCTTCCATCAGGGGTACTGCCGGTTTTCTTTCCGTAGACAACATTTGATGTTATTGTCAATATTGACATAGTAGGCTTACTGTTTCTATAAGTCTTATGTTTGCTTAATTTATTCATAAAATTCTTTACCAGGTCAACAGCAATCGAATCCACTCGGTCGTCATTATTACCAAACATCGGGAATTCGCCCTCTATTTCATAATCCACAACAAGACCATTCTCATTTCTTATGGGCTTAACCTTGGCATATTTAATGGCCGACAATGAGTCAACTACTACTGATAATCCTGCGATACCACATGCTGATGTTCTTAAGATCTCTTCATCATGAAGCGCCATTTCTATTCTTTCATAGCAGTATTTATCGTGCATGAAATGAATAATGTTCAGTGTATTTATATATAGCTTTGATAACCAATCCATGGTGGTGTTGAATCTCTCCATCACTTCATCATAATCCAGGTATTCTGAAGTAATCGGTGCAAATGCCGGACTCACCTGCTCACCGCTTATTTCGTCCTTACCGCCATTAATAGCATATAGCAATGCCTTCCCAAGATTTGCTCTGGCACCGAAGAACTGCATTTGCTTACCTATTCTCATCGCAGATACACAGCAGGCGATGCCATAGTCATCTCCAAATTCTTGCCTCATTAAATCATCATTCTCATATTGTATAGATGAAGTTTCTACGGAAAGTCTTGCGCAGAATTGCTTAAAGGCTTCCGGTAGTCTTTCAGACCACAGTACTGTCATATTAGGTTCCGGGGCAGGTCCTAAGTTTGTAAGAGTGTGCAAAAATCTATATGTCATTTTTGTAACCATATGCCTTCCATCGACACCGATGCCCGCAAGAGCTTCTGTAACCCAGGTAGGATCGCCGGAAAACAATTCATCATATGCTGGTGTTCTAAGGAATCTAACCATCCTGAGCTTCATTACAAAATGGTCAACAAATTCCTGGATTTCACTCTCTGTATACTTTCCTTCATTCAAATCCCTTTCAGCATATATATCAAGAAATGTTGAAACCCTTCCCAGACTCATTGCTGCACCATTCTGCTCTTTAACAGCTGCCAGATATGCAAAATACAACCATTGTATAGCTTCCTTTGTATCGGATGCAGGCTTGCTTATATCAATTCCATAGCTCGCAGCCATTTCCTTTAGCTCTGAAAGAGCCCTGATCTGCTCGCTTATTTCTTCACGTTGTCTGATGACAGGAGAATTCATAATATCTAAAACGTAATTTTTAAATGACTCTTTTTTCTGTTCAATAAGAAAATCCACACCATAGAGGGGGACTCTTCTATAATCCCCAATGATTCTTCCCCTTCCGTATGCATCCGGTAATCCTGTGATTATGCCTGTGTGTCTCGCTTTTTTCATTTCATCTGTGTATGCATCAAACACACCGTCATTATGTGTTTTTCTGTATTTGAATACATTCTCGACAGCAGGATCCATTTCTCTGTCGTAGGCTTTCAGTGAAGTCCTGACCATTCTGATTCCACCAAAAGGCATAATGGCTCTCTTTAAAGGTTCATCGGTTTGAAGACCTACTATTGTTTCATTGGGCTTATCTATATATCCGGGTTTATGGGATGCAATAGTAGAGATGGTATGAGTATCTATATCAAGCACTCCACCTTTTGCCCGCTCCTGTTCCATCAATTCTTTAACCTTTGCCCATAGTTCCGATGTTTTTTTTGTAGGCTCTGCTAAAAAACTATCATCTCCGCCATAAGGAGTATAATTCTTCTGAATAAAGTCCCTTACATCAATTGTAGAGTTCCATTTTCCCTTGTTAAAACTCTTATACATAAAACGTCCTCCAATCTGTGTTAAATTATTGTTTAAAAACTCTTAAAAGCTTTTGTATGACAAACTTCAATGTGTGTATAATGTATAATGTATACATTATTTCTGCTTTAATTATAGCCCATAGTCTCTATTATTTCAACCCTTATTTCAAACATTTAAAAAATGCATATAAGGATTAGTCAGGCTTTTGCCACCAATTATTGCTTGGTTTCCGATAAAAGTGCATATGCATATACGCAAATGGCTGTCCCAAAACGCCCTTGTATTCTGAGACAGCCACTTTATTTCACCGGCATAAAAAAGGCGCACAACCTTTGGCAAATGTTGTGCCTCCTGAGATTGGGGTCTGATAAAACATATCAGTTTATATAACACCAGCGAATCTATCAGAATTATATCTATAAATTGGTGACGCTTTTCGACTTATTTGTATATTATGTATCAGGAGAAAATTGTCGGAAAATAAACTACAAAGGGAGTTTTGCGATGAAAGAATGCGATAATACGAAGGACAAGCCGGAACGCCAGGATAATTACGTACCTGTTGATAATATTGAATCAACAAACTTCTGGAACAAAGTAAATGACAGTGCCGGAATAGATGATTGTAAAGATATATCCGAAAGTCCGGATTGCAGGAGATGTGTATGCCAGTATAACCGCCTTGAGGAAGCGCGTTTCTGGTCCCGAATAATGGAAGAGCATGCGCTTTTTATCCTGCTGGGTTTACCTTGCGATCAGCCAAAACTACAAGAAAAAGCAAAGTTTTTTATTAATTTATTCGGCAATATAAGAAAGAAACTGGACGAAACTTGTGCTCTTGAAGGTGATTTGCTGTATGATCTGATAGGGGCTGTAAAATTAATAATTGAATTTAAGGCAGAACTTTTGAGGCTCATCATCCAATGCAAGAAAGCACCCGGAAGCAATTATCCACTACTTTTGGATCACATCAGGAGAGAAGCAGAACGCTTTTTGGGCCTGCTGCTTAAACCGGTTCCTGAAGATTCTCTGGATTTGCTTTTGGAGCAGGAAGTTTTCTGGCTTCGTATAATGAAGGAACATATCGAATTTGTTATACACTTGCTGGATCCATCTGAAAGAGAACTTATTGAGCAGGCCGAAGAATTCAGAAAGACTTTTTCACGTTTACTTGAAACAGCCCGGGACCTTGAATCCATGAATGAGACCAAGCCAAAAAACTTTAACACTGTTGTCCGCTTTACCCAGGATGTTGTAAGAAATGCAATGCAGCTACGCAATTTCAAAGCTGCCGCTTTTGAACTGGCGACATTGTGTGAACTGCTTAGTATTGTTTCAACCCCATTGCTGCTTGACCATATCAGGCGTGAAGCTGATAAATTTCTCAGCGAGCTTGAAGCATTATTGCCAGAGGTCATAAGATGCCACTCCACCTTGAAGAAATGTAATTAATTAAAAAAAATGAATCACAGCAACCATGCTACTCAGCCCTATTCTATCTGATTTGCAATAGGGCTGAGTTTGATCCATGTCCCTCCTACTCGTCATTTTGAGCACAGCAAAGGATCTTTAAAGTCCTACACTACACTGCGTTCCGTTTAGGATGATACCGAGGTATATCAGCTGCAGCTGCTTAACTTGCGTACCAGACTGTCTCAGGTACATCGAAAAAGCTCACCGGATTATAAACTACAGCATAATTGCTGAAATGAGTGGCTTATCGCCTTCATCACTAACCACTCCTTGAATTAAGCCAGCAGTTATATTATGATAATAATAGACTAACTTGACTACAGTCATATTAACATATTCAATAAGGGAGAGAAATCTAATGAAAAAAGAAAACACCCAACAAAAAATTACGAAAGGTGAAAAAACAAAACAAAAGCTATTTTCTTCTGCTGCTAAATTGTTCAATCAATACGATTTCGAAGAAGTTACCGTAGACAAAATTGTAGAGGAGGCAGGGGTAGCCAAAGGTACGTTTTATATACATTTTGAATCCAAGGATGCACTGATTGCCGCCTACCTGTCTGATTATGTAAGAGAAACCGATACTAATTACCGGGCTATTTTGTACACTTTTTCTCCTGAAACGCCTACTCCCCGAATTCTGATGGGTTTGACTGAGAAGATTGCAGACATTCTTTCCGACACTATAGGTGTAATAAGTATGAAAACTGTATATAAACTGATGTTGATGAATTCTTTCGATATGAGCGCAGTCAGCGGTTATGGTAGAGATTTATATCTTATGTTCTCTGAATTGCTGGATAGAGGTATAAAACGGAAAGAGTTCAACAATACTATGCCTGTTAACGAAATAGCCCGCCATTTTGTAATGGCAATCAGAGGTCTATGCTTTGAATGGTGCATCAGGTATCCCGACTTTGACTTAAAGGCGCAAGTCCAATCACACTTTAAGATAATGTTGGATGGCATACTGACGAAGCAGGAAACTCATGATCAATAACTGACACTTGTCAGCATACCAACCAGCCATTCACCTTATTAATCATAACAATATATCATTCAACAACTCTAATATCGATTGTCAAACACTCTGTTTGATTTCTTTTCGCTTCTGGGCAATTCAAACATGCCAACAGCTTTGGCAACGGGAGTAATCCCGATTTTTGCCTTGAATTCCCTCTCAACAGTTTTTTCAAGTTCTTTGGTTTTTTTACCTTTTTCAAGAGATGTTTCAAAGAACAGTGTTAATATATCTTTTCCGAATAAATGGTCAATCATGATTTGGTATTCGCTGCTTACCCCGTCAATAGTTGAAAGAAGAGAATCCACCATGCTTGGATAAATGATTGTACCCTTTACCTTTACCATGTCATCAGAACGCCCTAAAATTGTGTCAATTCTCGGATAGTCAAGACCGCATTCACATTTTCCCGGCATTAATCTTGTAAGGTCATGGGTTCGATAACGGATAAGAGGTGCCCCCTCTTTGCAAAGCGTTGTAATAACAAGCTCGCCCATTTCTCCCTCCGGCAAAAGTTCTCCTGTCTTGGGGTCAATTATTTCAAAATAAATATAATCGGTCCACATGTGCATCCCACATTCATACTTACAGCTCATGCCAATACCCGGCCCATATATTTCAGTTAACCCATATATATCATAAAGTTTCACTCCAAGTTCATCGGCAATACGTTTGCGCATTTTTTCACCCCAACGCTCCGAACCTATTACACCCTTTTTAAGGTGAATTTCATCTTTACATCCACGCTTTGCTATTTCCTCTGCAAGTAAAAGTGCATATGATGAGGTAGCACAGAGTACTGTTGATTTCATATCTATCATCATTTTAATTTGCTTCTCGGTATTTCCGGGGCCCATTGGAATAGCCATGGCTCCCAAAAGCTCAGCACCTGCCTGGAATCCGATTCCTGCTGTCCATAATCCATATCCCGGAGTAATATGTATGCGATCTAAGTTTGTTATTTCCGCAGTTTCATAGCAGCGCTTAAACATGACTGCCCAATCTTCTACATCTTTTTTTGTATAAGGAATGATTACAGGAGTTCCGGTCGTACCTGAGGATGAGTGTATCCGGACTATCTCCTCATCAGGAACAGCCTGAAGTCCCAGAGGATATGCATCCCGCAAATCTTTTTTATCTGTAAACGGCAGCTTTTCAAAATCCTCTTTAGAATTAATACCGTCAATGTCAATATCCTTAAAGCGATGTTTATAGAAGTCGCCTTTTACTGCATCCTTAATAGCTTTTTTGATTTTATCCAGCATATCGGGTTTCATTATAAATTCTCCTTCCGATTTCAAATGAGTTGAGATTGATTTCCAAATATCGCTGTGGCAGTGTATCATGCAAGGCAACCTTCATATCGTCTGCACTAAAAGGAAATACACCACTTTCTGCTGCTGCGCCTAAAAGTGCTACATTCAATGTTTTTGGATTTCTACATTCTCTTAAAAGTTTTTTTCCATCAATGATTGCAAGGTTTTTTACATTTTTCTTCAGATAATCTGTCATTTCAGAAGCCAGATAGGTATCCCCACTAAGGGAGCTTGTGACAGGCTTCATAGCAGTATCACAGACTATCATCAATCCGTTCCCGGAAAGATAGTGGAGAATTCTTACTGCCTCGGCCGGTTCAAAGCCAATAATTGCATGTGCGCTTTTTTGGGGTATAAGGGGGGAATTTATATTGTTTCCCATACGAATATGACTTACTACAGAGCCTCCTCGTTGTGCCATTCCGATAGTTTCAGTGGTGCGTACATCAAGGCCTTTAACCATTGCAGCAGCTGCAATCAGTTTTGAAGCAAGGACTGTACCTTGTCCTCCAACACCTGCTATTAAAATATTAGTCATTCCGCTTACCTCCAATTGCTCCAAATTTGCATACCGGCGAACATATTCCGCAGCCTGTACAGAGGGAAGGGTTGATTTTTGTCTTTTTGCCATCCGGCTCAATCGCCGGACATCCCAGTTTTTTTATGCAAACCATACATCCGGTACACTTCTCAATATCAACGGCATATTTCTCCTTGCCTTTGGAAACAAAAATACAAGGGGCTTCAAATATGATAACCCGTACTCCCCGCTCATTTATAACGGTATTAACAGCCGCTTTCGCAGCCTCAGTATCAAAAGGATTTGCTTTTACTACCTTGGAGACATTTAATGATGACACCACATTATAGATACTGATAACATCCGAAATATTACCCATCATATTCTTCCCTGTTCCGGGATGAGGCTGTTGCCCCGTCATGGCAGTTGTAGAATTATCTAAAATGACTACAATAATATCGGTCAGGTTATAAACTGCATTTATAATACCGGGAATTCCTGTATGAAAAAAGGTTGAATCACCAATGAATGCGAAGTTTATTCTGTCAGACTCAACTCGGTGAAGTCCTTGTGCAACGGTTATTCCTGCGCCCATACACAGGCATGTATCCACCATGTTAAGCGGCATTGCATTGCCCAGGGTATAGCAGCCTATATCCCCTGAATAAACAGCATTTAAACCTTTTGTTGCCTCTTTTACCGCAAAGAAGGACGCTCTGTGAGGGCATCCCGCGCAGAGTACCGGCGGGCGGACGGGAAGGCCGGGAAGATTATTCGATGAAGAAAAAGTGGTATCCGTTGTTTTTTCACCTAGAAAATCCATTACTGATGATGATACGCTATCTACAGTATTCTCACCGGCATTTTTTATATGGCCTGTGAGCTTTCCTTTTATTTTTACCCGCAAATTATGTATTCCACAAAGGGTAATTAATTCATTTTCAATAACAGGATCAAGTTCTTCCACCACAAGCACTTCATCCAAACCTTGTAAAAATTCAAGGGCCAGCTTCTGAGGAAAAGGCATGGTTGAAATTTTAAGGAGTTTACATTCTGTTGCTGTATTCTGAAGGGCTTCGCTGACATAGGAATAGCTTACCCCGCCTGTAGCAATACCTATTTTCCCACTTCCTGAAATGAAATTCCCCTGATATTCGGAAAAATCATCGCTCATTCTCATTAGGTCTTCTTCGATAACTATTTTATTTTCATAGGATAGCTTGGGAAAAATAACCCATCTGCTGCTCTTTTCAAAGCCTTCAGGCTCTTTGACGGGTGTATTGTCTAATATCTCAACCGATGCACAGCTATGGCATACACGAGTAGTGGGTCTAAATAATACCGGGCGGTCATACTTTTCAGAGTAAGCAAAAGCATCGGCAATCATCGTATATGCTTCTTCAGGAGTCGATGGATCAAAAACCGCAAGTTTTGCATACTTTCCAAAATGTCGTGTATCCTGCTCGGTTTGTGAAGATATAGGTCCTGGGTCATCAGCTACAACAATAACCATACCGCCTTTTACACCTATATAATTAAGGCTCATAAGAGGATCCGATGCCACATTAAGCCCTACCTGCTTCATGGTCACCATTGATCTTGCACCGGCGTAAGCTGCTCCTGCTGCAACCTCCAGAGCCACCTTCTCATTTACTGACCATTCAACATAAATACTTCCATCATTATTCTTTGCAATCGTTTCCAGAACTTCTGTTGATGGTGTGCCGGGATACCCGGTTACAACACTGACCCCGGCACGCATTGCACCTAAAGCAATAGCTTCGTTGCCCATTAATAATTTCTTCGCCATGCAAACCTCCTTAGCGTTATGCTTTTTATAATAAATGTGACATCACTCACGGCACCTTCTACATCCTGAGCTCCAGCGAAGGATCTCATCCTGTCTGTCATCCTGAGCATCAGCGAAGGATCTTTTGCTTGGAAATAAAGATTCTTCACTCCGCTTCGCTCGTTCAGAAAGACAGTATGTTAAGTACTCTGCTGGTTTAGGGTAACAGTGTATGTACTTCGCTCCTCTCAGAATGAAAATATTCCGAATAAACAAAAAACACTCATCCACTAGACATCAAACAAATGTCAAGGACGAGTGTAATAACCCGTGGTGCCACCTTGTTTTACAGGGTAACCTGCCTCATTTAGGAATACAATTATATTCCTCAGCTTTCACGCAGCTGATACGTTGCAGAATACTCAGATTGAAAAAACAATCCTTTGACTGCACCCTCAGTGGTCCATTTAATGTACTGCTTTCTGCGAGGCTCCCACCATCCCTCACTCTCTGTGAGCGCACATTACATTTTTATCTCCACGTCATCAGTTTAATGAATTATAACATTGAGACCTGTTAAAAGTCAAGAAAGACAATTGGCAAATAATTGACATTGGGAGCACAAGATAATAAAATGTAACGGTAAAATAGTATAGAAACAAGTTATGGCAGCAGGCAGGATGTTGTGTAATAGTTGAGGTGTACATGTTAAAGAATACTGATCTCTCTAATAAAAATAATACAAGTATAGAGCATATTCGTGAAACCCCCATGTCCTGGTTTATTCGCGTAATAAAAGGAGCCTTAATCGGCATAGGGGCTATACTGCCCGGCTTATCAGGCGGTGTGCTGATGGTAGTCTTCGGGATATATAATCATCTGATTTCTTTTTTGGGAAATTTCCCTAGAAAATTTAAGAAGTACTTTTTCTTCTTCCTTCCAGTGGGAATAGGCGGTATCTTAGGTATCCTGCTCTTTGCCGGCCTGGTTTCGGCAGCTTTTGGTAAGTTTGCTCCGCAGTTTGTAAGCCTTTTTATTGGTTTCGTTGCCGGCACAGTGCCTTCCTTATGGAAAACAGCCGGATTAAAAGGAAGAGGTAAAAATGGATATATAGCACTAATAACGGCAGCAATCGCAATTCTTGTTTTGATGTTGTACGGCGAAAATCAGCTTACATCTATAGAACCAAACTTTTTAATATGGATAGGCGGAGGAGTATTGGTAGGTTTGGGCTTCATTGTGCCGGGTCTCTCTCCTTCCAATTTCCTGATTTATTTTGGTATGTACAGTAAAATGTCGGACGGTATCTCAAACCTGGACTTCTCAGTTATAATACCGTTGATGATAGGTGTATTGCTGGCAATCATTGCTTTTGCCAAACTTGTTAGTGTACTCTTCGAAAGAAAATACGAAATTATGTACCATATAATTCTGGGAACTGTATTAGGCTCATCCCTGGCTATTTTCCCCACGGTTGTGGCACCGGGATTAACGGCTGCTGGCTTGCTGGAATCAGGACTTACATTCATTCCGGCACTGGCTCTGGTAATAATAATGTTTTTATTGGGCATGATATCTTCTCTGCTGTTTAGTCGCGTGGAGGAACGTTTCAGTCCGGATAAATAATTACTTGTTATCCTCAATAATAATTCTCGCAAGATTCAATGAAAATTCCAATATGGTTTTTCGGGCATCTGGTTTTGTATGGTATCCCGAATTCTTGGTTGTGCGCTGACGAATAACAATAACTTCAGCGTCCTCGTCTCCTGAAAACTGTATTGTGATGCCTTTAGGAATAACCAGCCTTTTTTCATATTTATCAAGCCCAAAGTCTTTCTTGGCTGTTATGACACAATAAAAATAAGGATAGTTGGTACTGTTAACAGAATTGATGTTGATTTGAGCCTGAATTCCGTAAAAATCAGCCGGAGCATTATCAAATACAATATTAAAACGGCAATCGGTTGGAAATTCCTTTCCTTCTTTGTCTTTAGCCAGCGCCATGGAAGGGACATAATTTTCTCCGGTTTTCTTAATGGTTTCAAAATACATTTCCAGCTCAACAACTATATCTGTTTTAATATATAGTATTGCCTGGTGGCCTTTTTTTCTCATGCCGTTAAACCATACTGATGCTATCAGTATAATTGAATCTGCTATAAATATACCAGCTGCCCTGCCGCTTATTTTTACGGCTATACCAGCATATATAAAAGCAATAATGATAAATACCAGGATAAAGGTGATGCACCCCAGTCCATTGCTTATATCCAATGCATCCTTGTCCCATTTGTCAATACTCTGTTTAATCTGATTGATCTGATGCACTTTATCCATATTGGTCCTGGTCCAGCTGCTTTTTCGTATTGACTGGGATGGCTTTGTGCTGTAGCCTTTAACCAGGATCAATAATGAAGCGAATATAAGAAGAATAGCGCCCGGCCAAATATTGAGTGTAATTATCTGCAGGAGAAATCCGATTATTATACATCCTGAATAAATCAACATTCTGGTTGTATATGAAAGTTCTTTAAAGATATGAAATTTAATGGCATCCTGATCTTCAGGTAAAGGGAACCCCGGTATTTTCCTGTTTTTCATACATACTCCTTTCCTTTAAGACCCTTCATATCCCAAATTGCCTCTAATTCTTCACAGCCGTGGGCATCGAAATAAAGCGGGCATGCCCCCTGACATACGGCAAAATCTCTGCATTCTCTGCACTTAGCAGGAGCTGATTTTTTATCTCTTATGAATTGGCTTCGTTTATTAAACCATATTGCCTCAAACCCCTCCTCCAGTAAATTCCCCATAGGCTCAGACCAACTGGAGCAGGGTAAAATATTACCGCCTGGATCAACTGATAATAATCCCTCACAGGCGCTGCAGCCTTTATTGCCAAACCCGGCTGCAATAGGGTTAAACAGACATATCGGGGTAGGCGAATACCACATGTATTCAACTCCCGAACTTCTTGCTGCGGACTGAAGATTTTCAACAATATTTCCAATCTCTTGATATTCTACCGTCAAGTCCTGTGCTTCGCCTCTGCCTGAGGGGATAACCAGGTTTGAGGAGAACCTTTCTACTCCAATACTCTTACAGAATTCCGGATATTTTTGTAAATTGTCTTTATTCATAGTACATACAGTCAAGTGTGGGTGAGCAATAATATCTGCATCTATTAATGATTTCAATCCGTTTACCGAGGCCTGATGTGAACCTTTAACCCCTGTAATTTCATCATGTTCCCGGGCTATTGCAGATTCAATACTCACCTGAGCAGAAGAAAGACCGGCTTCTGCAAATTCCTTTGCTTTTTGTGGTGTAATCAAGGTGCCATTGGTAATGAGATTTACTCTCATCTTGTTATTCTTTGATGCATAGCGGATAAGCTCGGTTAGTTCCTTGTAAGTTGTTGGTTCTCCACCGGTAAATGAAACGCTGGGCACTTGTGCATCATATCGGATTATATCGAGAACCCTTTTGAAACCCTCGGTATCAAGCTGGCTTTCAACCTCTTTTTGAGTGCAATCCGCATAGCAGAACCTGCACCGGACATTACAGGTATACGTTAAAGCTACTTCAGACAGTACAGGAAGTTTTATATAGCCAAGGTTAAACTCGGTTCTGTGGATAGCAGGGGTATTATAATTCTCGCAAACCCTCCCATTCCACATAAGTGAAAAGTCGGTAAAAAAGCGTTCCAGTTGTTCCTCAGTTTCAGGGTAGTCTCGTCTGGCCTTAATAATGTCCTGGACCGAGCCCCCTGAAAGAATATAGTCAATTACCTTAGCCCCCGTAGAATTAAGTTTAAAGGCTTCATTAGGCATACGAATAAGCACATTATCTATAAGCCTCATATATATGTAGGGCTTTATCTTCATTATAAAGTCATCAACCCATGCTAACTTATGCTTCTTCACCTTGCACCTCCGCTGACACATGCAGAATGGCAGGCTGAATGACAGGCTGAGTGACAGGCCGAATGACAGGCAGAGTGGCAAGCGTCGTGGCAAGCCGAATGACAAGCCGAGTGGCAGGCATCATGGCAGGCATACACACCCTTATCTGTATCGATTATAGAATTGGATACAGTTTTATTTGCATTCACCTTTATTCTATTATGATAATCACGGTATCTTCTGCGGTTATATATGTGATTATGGTACATATAGTAATAATGCCAATGATAGTAATATGGTTCATCATAGTATCTTTGATACTCTTCATATTCTTCGTGGTTTTGCTCATTATATGAGTGCTGGAATTTATTCATATAGTATTCTTTTGTAGCTTCAATATCGCAGTTCCAGGTCTTGGCTCTGACAGTATCCACAAGCCACTTCAATATNTTTTCTATCTCCTGCTCGCTGAACTCTTCGTCTG
>JGI24710J26742_10000618_pt1 | contig 32940 bp, 27 predicted proteins | sample BioPla2DNA2_FD_26742 | JGI IMG/M metagenome (IMG submission 26742)
ATGTCCATTATCATGAAGCACAATAGTATCGATGAGAGCTTTGTATATGATGATAAAGAGCAAAAACAACTGGTATTTTTCTCATGGTCCCAGAAATATGGCTGGTGGTTTATTGATGTGCAGGACTATTCCTATTTTAATAGTAAATTCCAGAATGTCGGCTTTATCTTTATTATAAGCGCTATGTCATTCGTATTATTCAGCGCATTGATATCTATAATATTTCACCGTAAAATCAGAAAACATCTGGCACGGCTTGCGAACCAGTGCAGAAATATAGTTAACAACGATGAAACGTCAGCAATCGATGAATTCAAGTATCTTGATATTGCAATAGCCAAAGGAAGGCATGAGAAGTACTTAAGGGATAATTATATAAATATGTTGTATTTATATAATCGGTTAGTAGGGAAGCGGATGCCATTATTTGTTTCACAAAAGGAGTTGGGCCAATTAAAGCATCAATATCACTGGAAGAAATATTGTGTTATGCTATTTAACATTAAAGAAGGCGTTCAACTAGATGAAGCTATACGGAAAAAGGAATTTGATATATACAGGTATACGATCTGTAATCTTGCAGATGAAATATTCGGAAATGAGTTTGTCTGCAAGGCCATTGATATGGGAGAAGAAAATGTTGGATTACTCTTGTTTCTTGATAAGGAGGAAGTTAGTAGTAATTATGTGTTATGTTTTAAACAATTAAAGGAATTTGCATATGAAATGTTTAATATCACGATTAGTGGAAGCTTAGGACTGATCGTTAGTAAACAGGAGGATATTTATATATCTTATCAAAAAGCCAGGCAATATCTTGAGATGAATCAGCTGATTGGTAGAGAAGAACTGATTGATGCTAATAATCAAGTAAGTGTAAGCTATCAGGAAAAGAACCAGAAACTGGTGGAATCCATTATTGAATATACTGAAAACAACTTTACTAACCCAGATTTATCCCTAAAGAGCGTATCCCAGATATTTGGATTGTCAACTTCCTATATTGGTAAAATATTTCGTTCCATCAAAGGAGAAGCCTATTCTTCTTTCTTGACTAGATATCGGTTGGAAAAATCGAAGCTGGCATTGATTCAAACAACTAAGACGGTTGGTGAAATTTCAAACGAAATAGGGTTTACGAGCTCTACATATTACTCCACCTTGTTTAAAAATAGATACGGGATGACACCGTCGTCATTTCGAGAATTAAAAGAGGTTGGTACGTGATAATAACATACCAACCTTTCACATTATAAAGCTTTATTGCTGATAATGTACTAATTTGTAGAATAATAACGATATAATCATTAAGAAAGTCGCTAAAATACAAAACATCTAGCTTTTATTTATTTAAGTCAATAATTAAAGATTAAGCAGTTGCATCAAAAGAAAAGTAATTATTGATAATTACCGTTAAATAAGATAAGGTATATTTATTAAAAATTCATGTAACGGAGAATAAATTATGAGTGAAAAAACCAAAAGAATTATTATGACAATTTGTGGCGTTTTAATCGCAGGATTTAGCGTGGGAATGTTTAACTTTTCAAACTTTGGGATGGACCCCTTCCAAGTATTTGCTCATGGGGTGTGGATGCTTACGCCTATTGGATTTGGAACCTTTTATTCAATTTTAAATCTTATTATGCTGATATTTATATTCATCATTGATAAGCGTAAGATAGGCTTAGGTACTGTGATTAATATATTCTTATTAGGGTATGTAGTAGAATTTTCTTCATGGCTTTTTGACAGTGCAATACCTAATCCGTCACTTGCTTTACGAATAATATTTTTAATTATTGGAATAGTGATTTTGTGTTTTGGATCCTCCCTGTACTTTGTTGGAGACTTAGGTGTATCTACATATGATGCAGTTGCTCTTATTATTTCCGAGAAGAAGATTGCCCGTTTTCAATTTGCGAGAATCGGATCCGATATAATATGTACGATAATAGGCTTCATCCTTGGAGCTACAGTTGGAATTGGAACCTTGGTTACAGCTTTTTTCATGGGACCAATAATTGAATTTTTTAATCATAAAATATCAAGACCTTTACGATACGGTAAAAACAAATAAACAAACTATAACAGCCATGGCTGAGTTTGGAACGGCAACCATTTTTAGTCTCTGCTACCAGTAATCATACAATGAAATATGAGTATAGGTATCTTATAATACATGTATATGTTCCCCAATTAGTTACATTTATAGGGGAGTGAGTTACTTGTACATCTTTTTACATATAAGGAGAGAACTGAAAATGAAGAAAAGAAAAGTATTATTATCAATGCTAATCTTAGGGGTGGTGACTGTCTCCGCCATAGTTTTTACTGAAGACATAAAAAATGTGTTGGCTGCTAACTTTATTAAGCTAAACTCTAAGTCAGTGAATTTAGAGCTGGGCCACTATCAAACACTAAAAATATCCGGCACATCTAAAAAAGCAACATGGACTTCTAGTAACCCTAAGGTTGCCACNGTTAATAGTAAAGGTAGAGTTACAGCAAAGGCAGCGGGTTCTACAACAATAACAGCNCATGTAGATGGAAGAAAGTTAAGGGCCAATGTTTCTGTATTCCAGATCTATAAGAAGAATGTGGTTTTNGGGGAAAATGGAACCCAGTCTATTACCATCTGGGGACCAGTTAAGGATGTTAAGTGGTCTTCTAGTAATGAAGCTGTAGCGACAGTTGCAGGCAAAAGTGTTAATTCCAATAATGGTACAGCTAAGGGTTTAATTACTGCACAGGGCAAAGGTAAAGCAACCATAAGGGCTGAGGTCAATGGCAAGAAGATCCTGGAAAGTAATGTTACAGTAGCAACTATTAATCCACAGTCCGTGGTTCTAGAAATCGGAGACTGGTATGGTCATCTAAAGACCCTTAATGTTGAAGGGGTAACTGGGAATATTACATGGGCAACAAGTAATAAATCAGTTGCAATTGTATCTAAGAATGGTCGTGTAGAGGCTAAAGGACCAGGAACTGCTACTATTACTGCTAATGTTAATGGTTCCAAACTAACAACAGAGGTTAAAGTTCTTCAGTTAAGTACTAAAAACTTCACTTTAAAAGAAGGGGAAAGTAAGAAACTAAGTGTAGCTGGAACAAATAGTGATATAGTATGGCATTCCAATCAAAAATCAGTGGTTACTGTAACCGATAATGGTACCGTAAAAGCAGTTGGCAAAGGTAGTGCCATCATTATGGTAACAGTTGATGGAAGAACAATGAATTCAAGAGTTACTGTAAAATAATAAGAAAAAGAAAAAAGTTATAATTAATAAAGGGGTTTCTGCATAATAGTTAAATAAGCTATATAGCAAGACCCCTTTTTGTTGACATTTTAAACCATAAATTCTATAATAAAATATAATTAATAATTAGGACTATAATTTGAATTTGAAAGAAAAGGCTATGTTATCAATTGATAATGAATCATTTTTAATAAGATATAGATTACAGATACTTCGGATGGGATTAATAGCTCTAGGAGTTGCTTTGGTTTTTATATTGGACTACCGATGCCCATTCTTGTATGCTCTGGATATTCCTTGTTTAGGCTGTGGAATGAGCAGAGCTTGGAAAGCTTTACTCATGGGTGATTTTATGGGAGCCTTTTATTATCATAGGGCATTTTGGACAGTACCTATTCTTTGTGCATATATATGGAGGAGTGGCCGTTTATTCAAAAACAAAGTACTTAATAGTATAATATTATTAGTTGTGTTACTTCTATTTATAGAGAATTACACACATAATTTATTATAAATCTAGAACTATAGTGTAATAGGAATATTAAAAAATCGGGAGGTTTAGTATGTATTGTAGAAATTGTGGAAATGGAATGGATGACCATGCAACATTTTGTGTTAAGTGTGGCGTTGCAACAGGTACCGGTAATGGGTTTTGCCCTAATTGCGGTACTCAATCACACCCACAGGCAGTAGCTTGTGTTAACTGTGGTTTCAATCTGGGACCAGCAGTATATGGTGAGCAAAAGTCAAAGCTTGCAGCAGGACTACTAGGAATATTTTTAGGTGGACTGGGAATACATAACTTTTATCTTGGCTACCAAAAGAAAGCTATCACTCAGCTTCTCATTTGTGTTGTTGGTGGAATCATCACATGTGGTATTGCAGCCATAGCAGTAGAGATCTGGGGACTAGTTGAGGGGATTATGATACTTAGTGGCAATATCTCAGTAGATGGTAAGGGAATCCCATTAAAAGAATAAGAAGGATCACCTTACCTTTATGAGAATTATTAGGTATTCACTACTTGTATTTATTAAGAATTGTTTCGAAATATTGATCCACACCATTAAAATCCATGCTACCTGAGTAGATTTTCTCCAGTCTAGCATGGAGTTTTTTTGTTTCAGATAATTTCTCAAACACCAAATTGATTATTGAATTGTAGAGGGTGTATCTCTTGTTAAGTTCATCTTCATAGGATGTAAGTCTATCCTTATCCATTAATTTGTGAAAATCGAATATTTTATCTGCACCCTTTAATCTATTGCCATTAGACTCAGCTTGACTATATTCTACTCTGCATATGTGGCTTGACTCAGGAACATTTTCTATAGTTTTGATAAAGAGGCTTAATTCTGGAAGATAAATATGCTGTAGCTTCTCAGGGAATAGAGGATTATAAAAACCTTCTACAAGATATCCATTCTTGATTGACTGTTTAGCAAGCTCATCTAATAATCTGGCGCTATAATTAACATTTTCCCCAAGGATTACCCATTCACGAGTTTGTGATCCGAGCCTATCGGTAAAGCTTATATATCCATCAGCAGTATATGCTTCGGAGAATAACTTTCTTATGCTTCCCCCTTTGTTTTGGATGGAGCTGGTCATGAAGATCTGAGATAGCTCCTCTTGGACCTCATTGTATAGTGGAAGGTATAGATAATCATCAGTAAGCATGTCATATATGGAATTAATTTCATCATAGATTATTCCAGCAGCCTTAAGTAATCTATAAGCACTTTTATAAACAGCAGATTTTTCTTTGTTAGTTTGGACTATCTTTGCCTTGTGTTCTACTATTTTACTACTATCGAAGAAATAACCAAGGTTAATAATCTCATCAACTGCTCCTGGGTATCTAGGATCAATAGTGTGAGGGGCTGTACCATCGACGAAAGCTATTCTTAACTCAGGAATAAAGATTGCATCTAGGCTTTCCTTATCGCTGGAGCAGTGTACAAATTCAATGGAATATCCCTTTTCAACCATCTTAGAGGCGAATTTTTTCATAAAGGAGCTCTTTCCGACTCCGGGTCCACCTTTAAGAATATAGTAATGATTTCCTTCTTCCAAATTAATGATATAATCAAAATAGGAATAAAAACCCTGAGCAGAATTATTGCCTGCAAAATAATGTCTTTCATTCATTTTAATAGCTANACCCTCCATCATCTTTTTACATTATAGTATACCCTAAGATAGAGAAAATGTTACAACTCATAGATATATTCATAGCCTAGCAATTTATATTGCAAATATTAAAAAAATTATGATGGGATCGATAATAGCTAATATTAGATAATAATCTTTAGAATTTCTTTCGTTTTCTATACACTTGTAATTTAGTTATCTTGTTTATACTAGGTGCAATGATGCAAGAGTGTAAAAACTATAGAGTATGAAAGAAGGGATAGCTTGTAGCATGGACGTTAATGTACTGACGGATTATTTTTATAGATACGGAAATATTATTATTTTCATAATTGTCTTTTTGGAATATATGAACATGCCCGGTTTTCCATCGGGAGTTATAATGCCACTAGCAGGTATATGGTCCTCCCAAGGAAATGTGGGTTTTATAACGACTATGGTGCTTTCTCTGCTGGCAGGACTTTGTGGTAGCTGGGCCTTGTATTTTGTGGGAAGATACGGAGGAGGAATCTTTCTTAAGAAATATACAAAAAGATTTCCAAAACAGAAAGAAGTTATTGATAAGACCATTGAGAGAATCAAGACTAAGAGTTACTTAGGTGTTTTTGCATCTAAGCTAATTCCAGTCATTAGGACAGTAATATCATTGCCTGCAGGGGTACTGAAAATGAACTTTACAGGCTACACCATTGCGTCCGCAGCTGGTATATTCCTATGGAATTTTGCATTTGTGGGGGCAGGATACATCTTTGGTGAATCTGTCCTAGATATGTTTCTTTAGAATTATGAAAGAAGTGGTGAGTGTTTATGCGTATAGCAATGCTAACTAATAATTATAAGCCATTTGTAGGTGGGGTCCCCATTTCCATAGAAAGGCTATCTAATGGATTAAGGGAGTTGGGTCACCAGGTCTACATATTTGCTCCCAGCTATGAGGGGCAGGTAGAGGAGCCCTATGTAATTCGATATCGTTCCCATAAGAGAAAGCTAGGGGGTAAGATTGTTGTTCCTTATATATTGGACCAAAGTATTGAGTTTGGTTTTTCACAAATCCCCTTTGACATAATTCATGTCCATCATCCTATGCTAATGGGGTATATTGCCCAGTACTTAGGGTGGAAGTATGATATTCCTATAGTATTTACCTATCATACTAGGTATGAGCAATATCTTCACTATTTACCACCCTATGATCATTTGCAAAGATATTGTAATAATAACAGTAAAAGCAAAATTCGAAGGCTGGAAAAAAAGGTGCTATATAATGGAGGCGAAAAGCTAGTTACTGTCCATAATCGTGTCTTTACAAATAAGTGCAGCTTGGTTTTGGCACCAACTAATAGTATGAAGGAATATCTTCTGAACAACGGAACTATTACTAATGTTCAAGTCATACCTACTGGATTATTGGATGAGGATTTTACTTACGATTCAGATAAGGCCAAGGACATAAGAANGAGGCATATTAATGGAAGGAAGTATCTCTTCTGTACAGTATCTAGGCTGGAAAAAGAGAAGAACATTAGCTTTCTTCTTAAGGGTTTAGCGAGATTTAAAGCGAATGCCGGAGATTGCTTTAGATTTCTTGTTATTGGAGATGGAAGTGAAAGAGCTCAGCTGGAGGAGGAAGCAAGACTATTAGGTATATGGGATAATGCTATATTTACAGGATGTATCAACCATGAAGAACTACCTAATTATTATAGAGCATGTGATTCCTTTCTATTTGCATCTCGATCTGAGACACAGGGAATAGTTTTATTGGAAGCAATGGCTGTAGGATTACCCGTTGTGGCCGTAGAAGCAAGTGGAGTAAATGATGTTGTAAAGGATGGCTTCAATGGTTACCTATCGGAATTAGATGTAGAACAATGGGAGGCTAAGCTTTCACTACTTCTTGAGAAAGAAGGAAAAAGGGAGTGGATGTCTCGTAATGCTATAGAGGAAGCAATTAGCTACCACGCTAGTAATGTATCAAAAAAGGTAGAGCAGCTGTATTTTGATCAGATTGCAAGTGAAAGAGTGGTGGAATATTTATGAGTAAGATGTTAAAAAATCCACTGTCTCATATATTTCTTGCCTATCTTAAATTGGTATCTAAATCTGGAAGATTTCAGTTGATTAATGGAGAGCTAATAAAGGATAATACCATGGTGGGTTATTGGCATGGGGATAGCTACTGTATGCAGTTGGTCTTAGCTGAGATTTGTAAGAATAATGAGAAGATTAATGTTATTGTAACCTCTGATAGGCGTGGGGATATAATTGAGGATATGATTAAGACCAAAGGGGCGAGGGCTTTGCGACTTCCTGATGGAATGAATATGCGACCCTTCTTTAGAAAACTGAAGGAATTTGCCATTGAGGAGGAGGGGGTACTTGCTGCCTCTCTTGATGGGCCCTTAGGGCCTTTACATGAACCGAAGAAGCTAATCTTCCTATTGGCAGCAGAAGCCAAAAAACCTGTAGCATATATTCATTTTAAATACAAGAGAGTTATGAGACTTAAGAAACGATGGGATAAATATGTAATTCCTCTACCTTTTTGCAGTATAACAGCAGTAGTAGAGGATTTGGGGATCGTTGATAATGATGATCTTAGAGAATTTGAACATATAAAAAACAAGCTAATTGTTTGATATAATTTGGTAATAGGGGCTATTAGGTTGTGCTATTTCAATTGTATATGTCCACCTACAAATTTTATAGACTGAGGAGGAGTTATGAAGGATTATCATGTACTTGTCGTTGAGGATGACAAGGAAATATTAGACGGAATTGGAATATATCTTAAAAACCAAGGATATACAGTCTTTAAGGCTTCTAATGGAATAGAGGGATTGGAGATTATAGAAAAAGAGGAAATTCACCTTGCCATTGTTGATCTTATGATGCCCCGTATGGATGGACTGACCATGACTATGAAGCTCCGGGAAAAACATGAGTTTCCAGTGATTATATTAACCGCAAAGTCAGAGGAAATTGATAAGGTCAATGGACTAAATATTGGAGCAGATGATTATGTAACAAAACCATTTGCCCCTATGGAGCTTTTAGCTAGGGTTAATTCACAGCTTCGCAGGTACTCAAAGTTTCATGGAATGACCCAGAGGGAAGAAGATAATGTGTATGTGATTGGAGGACTGGAGCTTAATGAGGACACAGTTCAGGTTACTGTAGATGGTAACCCAGTGAAGATGACTCCTCTAGAATTTAAAATCCTAGCACTGCTTATGAAGCATCCAGGGCAGGTTTTTTCATCAGATGAAATATATGAAAGAGTATGGAATGAAAGAGCAGTAGGAACGGATACGATTATGGTTCATGTCCGAAATATTAGAGAGAAAATTGAAATTAACCCGAGGGATCCAAAATATTTGAAGGTGGTGTGGGGAGTTGGATACAAAATTGAAAAACAATAATCAAGGAAGAGTTTTTGGAGTATTGCTAAGTCTAATACTTATTATATTAATCGCCACTGCAGTTATATCATCATATCCCTTAATTCTTAAGAACTACTTTTTACTACAAGAAAAGGAAGAGACCCTATGGGATACATTGATAGAGGAGCGGGATGAGTACTATAAAGAGGAATTTGTACAGTTGCTTAATAGGAGTAACTATGTTTTGTTTTTAAATAGTAAACAGCAAAATGGGGTAAGAGCTCTACCCTCAGAAATTATATTATCCAAGGACTTTTTAGAAGTAGATTCTGATGGGTATTATGGTGAAAGTGATGAAATTATTGATGGATTTAACGAAGAGATGGATATGTGGAGTAGGGAATTTTATAATAATCTAAGAGATGAGTATCAGACCCTTGATTATTATGCCATTGATCATGCTACAGGTGATGTTCAGACTAATTCCATAGACCCATTAGATCAGTTTTTGCTAAATGAAGCCTCTAATATGGATCTTAAGTCGGCCTATTCTTTTTATGCGGTTTTCAATTATTTAGAGGATGGAAGCTTACAGATACAAGATTATAAGGGAATTTCTCAAGAAGACATAGATCAGTATAGACTAAATGAACTTAATAGGTCAGAATTTGTGAAACCCTATGATGATATGTATAATCAATCCATAAAGGATAATATTAAAAATCCCTCTAATATAACGATTGTTTATGCATCTAAGTCAGATGAATTTTATTGGCCAACCAATGCCATGAGTTATGTACCAAGCTTATATGGGAACTTTACTGAAGCGGGATTTATCTATAGCTTCATAATAGCATTTGCTTGTGTAGGGCTAATGGCAATAATATTACCATTTAAAAAGTCTTGGCGCATAGGTTATAGCCCTTTTGGAAGAATGCCCTTTGAAATAAGTATTACAGGTGTAATTATTGCTACTACCTCTTACTTATGGCTAGCTCCCATGGCACATGATACATTAACAGGATATCTGGTTGCCAACCCTAGGTTTACAGTTATGTCGGAGAAAACTATAAAAATACTTGATTATGCTGTTAATTATGCTTCCTGGGTGATTGTGCTGTCTCTTTTATATGTTTGCTTATTATCCCTGAGACAGGTATTTACCTTAGGATTAGGAAGATATTTTAAAGAAAGAACAATATTAGGAATAGTATTGGCATGGTTTGTCCGCTTGGTTAGAAGAATATTTAAATCCCTAGGGGATATAAACTTAACAGATAATTCAAACAAAGCGATTATGAAGATACTAGGAGTGAACTTTGTTATTCTTTTGATAATGATGAGTGTATGGATTTTTGGAATACCTATCCTATTCCTCTATACCATAATTCTATTCTTTATCCTTAGAAAATACCTAGATGATATAAAAAATAAATACTCCATATTGCTTTTGGCAACAAGTAGAATTGCGGAAGGGAATCTTGAAGGGACCATAGAAGAGGATCTAGGAGTGTTCGAGCCTCTTAAGGGGGAACTATCTAAGGTTCAAAGGGGATTTAAAAAAGCTGTTGAAGAGGAAATCAAAAGTCAGAGGCTTAAGACAGATCTAATCACCAATGTATCCCATGATTTAAAAACACCATTAACTGCGATTATTACTTATATAAATCTCTTAAAGGATGATAATATTTCTGAAGAGGAAAGAGCTTCCTATATAGACACCCTGGATAAAAAATCCCAGCGATTAAAGAGATTAATTGAAGACTTGTTTGAAGTAAGTAAGGCGTCTAGTGATAATGTGACTATCAATAAAGTGGAGATTAATATTGTGAATCTAATCGATCAGGTGCTTTTAGAGCTTGATGATAAGATTAAAGAATCTAAAGTGGAGTTTAGATTTAACCCTCCAGAGGATAAGGTACACATGATGCTTGATAGCGAAAAGACCTATCGTATCTTTGAGAATCTAATTATTAATATAACAAAATACGCTATGCCTTATAGTCGTGCCTATATTGATCTTATAGTAGAGCAATATTCTGTAGAAGTAATCCTAAAGAACGTATCTGCCTCGGAGCTAGACTTTAATCTTGATTTAATAAGTGAAAGGTTTGTCAGGGGAGATGAGTCGAGAAATACAGAGGGATCTGGACTAGGTCTTGCTATTGCCAAGAGCTTTGTGGAATTACAGGGTGGTAGGTTCGCCATACAGACAGATGGAGATTTATTTAAGGCGATTGTAGAATTACCCGTAGGATAATGTTATAATTGCTAGTAAAACCACTAAAAAAGTGACCATGAAGAAAGGACAGACTAAACTAATGAAGAATATTATATTAATTGGTATGCCTGGGGCTGGTAAAAGTACGATAGGAGTTATACTTGCAAAGGTTTTAGGTTTTAGCTTTATAGATTCCGATATACTAATACAGGAGCAAGAGGGTATGCTTTTAAAGGATATCATTGCATCAAAGGGAATTGATGGCTTTCGACAAGTTGAAAATCAGGTGAACAGGGATATTAAGACTGACAAGTCTGTAATTGCTACAGGTGGAAGCATAGTATATTGTCCAGAAGCCATGGAACATCTAGGTAATATTGGAGTAGTTGTGTATATCAAGCTAGATTATGAAACTATCAACAAACGACTAAAGGATATTAGAAAAAGAGGGGTTGTTTTTAGAGAAGGCCAAACTTTAGAACATCTTTATGATGAAAGAAAAACTCTCTATGAAAAATATGCCAAGGTTATTGTTGATGGAGATGGTCTGTCAATAGAGGAATTAATGGCCAAAATTGTTGATTCTGTTAAAGGTTATATATAAATAAGTTAAACACCCTATAAAATTTAAGAAGTGTTGATTGAAAAAGTTTGTATCTGAAAGGATTCAAACTTTTTTATATACTAGGAAGCTTTGTCCTATTATAAAAAAACGGGACTTTATGGATCTGTGCTACTAAGAAATGCTTATGTGGCTATAGAGACCGTGCGGGGGGGCGAGAGCTTGGCAGGGGTAATTTATCAGGTGAAAAGAGGTAGGTTATATTCATTAATGAAATAAAATACAATAAATTGAAAAAAAGTAGTTGCAAATAATTACGAAAAGGTTTAAGATATATTTAATAAATATTACTAACAATACAAATTAATTTTCGTAGTAAATTAATAAAAGAAATTTAATTGACATGGAGTTATATAGTGTATTATGATAGATAACAACATATTGCATAATGAAACTAATTTTATTTAGAGTTATACTATGTAATAATATAAAGAAAACGTTTAAGTAGGAGGATGCTGTGGTTTCGCTTAAAGATATTTCACTTAAATGTGGTGTATCAATCGCAACAGTTAGTAAGGCTCTAAATGACCAAAAGGATATTTCAGATGCTACAAAGATGTTTATCAAAAACACCGCAAGGGAGATGGGTTATTTTCCAAACTCATCTGCTATCACTTTAAAAACTAATCGTTCATACAACATTGGGGTTTTATTCTCAGACGAAGGGCGAAGTGGTTTGACACAGGAGTATTTTGCCCATGTTCTTGATAGCTTTAAGGATGAGGTTGAAAAGTATGGTTATGATATTACATTCATTAATAAGCATATAAGACCCATGTCCATGTCATATTATGAACACAGTAGGTATCGAGGGGTTGATGGAGTTTTAATAGCCTGTATAGACTTTTATGACAAGGATGTCTATGAGCTAATCAATAGTGAAATTCCAGTAATAACAATAGACCATATATTTGACAATAGAACATCTATTATCTCAGATAATGTTCAGGGAATTAGGGATCTGCTTACTTACATATATAAGATGGGTCATAGGAAAATCGCCTATATACATGGAGCAAAGTCTTCAGTAACTCAAAATCGTGTGGCTAGTTTTTATAAAACTGTCGAAGAATTAGAACTAGACATACCTTCAGATTATGTTGTAGAGGGAATATACCATAATCCTGAAGCTACAGCCAAGAAGACAAGGGAATTATTAGAGCTTTCAGACAGACCTACTTGCATAATCTTCCCAGATGATTTCGCTGCTATGGGAGGAATTAATGTTATTAAAGAGTATGGACTTAGAATACCTGAAGATATCTCAATTGCTGGATATGATGGTATACTACTATCTCAGATACTAGAGCCTAAGCTAACTACTTTAAAGCAAGACACTCAGTTGATGGGGCGCTTAGCAGCAGAAAAGTTAATAGAAGCCATAAATAATCCAAAGGAAGCAATTATTGAAAGAGTTGTGGTTCCGGGAAAAATTATGCATGGCAACTCCGTATTAAAGTTATGAGGATTAAAACGTTGGGAGACCAACGATTTAATAAATAGATAATCTAATGTAATATAATCAGGAGGTAAATTTTATGAAAAAGAAATTACTAAGTGTATTATTGTTAGCAGTAATGATGGCAACATTGTTCGCTGGCTGCAGCAAAGCATCGGATGAAGGGGATAAGAAGACCGATGGCAAGCAAGTAACAGATAACAAAGATGTAGCAGATGATAGTAATGATGCTACAGATGGAGCAGGATATTCTGGAGAATTAGAAGTTATGCATTTCTCAACATCAGAAGAATCTCAGGGTAATGGTGGTTCTGACGGTTTCCGTACAGTTATAGCTGAATGGGAAGAAGCTAATCCAGAGATAGAGTTGGTTCAGACAGTACTTGCTAATGATGACTATAAGACACAGATAGCAACACTAGCAGCAGCTAATGATCTACCTGACGTGTTTTTATTACAGGGTATGAATACTAAGACTTGGGCAGAGGAAGGAATTATTCTTGATATGACAGATATCATCAATGATTCTCCATACAGAAGTCAGTATGATGATGCTTTATTCTATCCTTTCACAGCTGAGGATAAGATTTATGGTCTACCAGCATTAACTGGTGGTACATGTGCAGTAGTAGTTTATGATTCTGCTGTATGGAAAGAAGCTGGATTTGACGCTTTCCCTGAAACATGGGCTGATGTAATAAAGGCTAAGGATTATTTTGCAGGAAAAGGTATGGACACTGTAGCTTTTGGTAACAGTGGTAAATGGCAGGCTAACTCATGCTTCCTTTCAACAGTAGGTGATAGATTTACTGGTTCTGAATGGACACACTCATTAATTGAAAAGGGTGGAGCTAAGTTTACAGATCAGGCATTTGTAGATGCTCTTAAGTTCACACAGGATATCTTTAATTCAGGAGTATTTAATCCAGACTTTAATGCAGTTAATAATGAAGAAGCAAGAGAATACTATATCTCCGGAGATGCAGCAGCATTTATCGGTGGTAACTGGGACGTTTCCTACATCCAGGCTACTTTAGAAGGAACAGACCTTTACGATACAACTAAGTTTGCAGTTATTCCTCAACCTGAAGGTGCTACTGCTTCCTACAATTCTCATAATATTGGTTTAGGATATGCAGTTGCTATAAGTTCAAAGGTTGCAGAGGATCCTGCTAAGTTAGCAGCAGCTATTGACTTTGCATACGAGGTTACAGGACCTAAATTTGCAGAGTATGTAGCTACCAATTATGCTTTAGGTGGATTAACAAAGGTTGAAAACCTTGACTTAAGTAAGTTTGATCAGTTTACACAGGATTTCTATAACTTCTCATATGTTGATAATAACGCTTGTGAAATCTATGACTCTTATATCTCAAGTGCAGTATGGGATGTTCTTAACACTGATCTTCAATCAATGTTAAACAAAGATACCACACCAGAAGATGTTGCAGCTAATGCCCAGAAGGCATATGATGATAATTATTAATTCCAGGTGAATAATAAAGTATAAGATAACTTATAGCTTAAGTTATTATGAACTAAACAGCACTGACAGACCCATTGATAGTGCTTAGTACTAGGCCTTACCTGAGAGTCACATCTCAGGTAAGGCTTATATAAATCTTAATTAGAACTCTTATATCCCAAGGAGGTAACGAATGTTAAGTTCAATTCGACCTAAAAACAGAGTGATTTACGCATATCTGTTATTTCCAGTTGCACTGTATGTTTTTTCAGTGTTTCTCCCACTCTTGACAGCAGGATATTATAGCTTATTCGAATGGAAGGGTGGACCAAGTAAGACATTTATTGGACTCGAAAATTATCTAGGCTTATTAAATGATTCATTGTTTTGGGAATCTTTTAGCCATAATATATATTTAGTTATTGCCTGTATAATAGGACAGGTTGGTATAGCATTTATATTTGTAATGATGCTCAGTTCAAATTTAGTTAAGCTCAAAGGTATTCACAGAACTTTTGGATTTTTCCCTAGTACTGTTTCTGCCGTATCAATTGGATTTATATGGACAATGGTATATGACTACAGAAGAGGTATCCTTAACTGGTTCCTTGAACTAATCGGTAAAGGGGATGCAGCAAAGGTATGGTTAAATGAACCTACTCTTGTTATGTTATTGATCTCAATTCCACTAATATGGCAGTTCATTGGTTACTATATGGTTATTCTTCTTTCAGCAACAACTTCTATAGACAAGGAAATTATTGAATCATCACAGATTGATGGAGCTAGTGCTTTCCAAAGAGCTATACATATAGTACTTCCTTTAATAAAAAATACATTACTGGTATGTATAACTTTATGTGTTGCAGGTAATATGAAAGCATTTGACCATATTTATGTTATGACAAAGGGTGGACCAGGAACTTCATCCATGGTTATGGCTCTCTATGGTTATACGGTTTCATTTAACCAGCAGAACATGGGCTATGGTAGTGCAATTTCCATCGGAATCTTCGTAATTAGCCTTCTTGTAATTGGAGGAGCGCAATTACTTGTCAAAACACTTACAAGGGAGAAGGGAGAGAAAGCATAATGGATAATAATATGAAGAAAAAATCAGGCTTAAGCCTTGTTACAAGACTAAGTAATGGCATATTATCATTATTTACGAATATTACCTTATTAATTTTCTCTCTTTCTTGTATATTTCCACTGATTTGGATGTTTTACTCATCTCTAAAGGAAAAAAGAGAATTTAATGCAGACATTATGAGCCTACCTAAAAGTCCTAGCTTTTCAAATTACATAGCCATATTGACAAACAAGGATTATCGTATTTTCGAATCTATGTTTAATAGCCTTAGGACTACCGTGATTACAGTGACTTTGATTGTTGTATTAGGATTTATAGTAGGATACATTCTTGCTAGAATTAAGTTTAGAGGCAATGCATTATTAAATATAATGTTTTTAATGGGATTATTAATTCCTATTCATTCCCTATTGGTTCCAATATACGTTGTATTTAATAATACAGGATTAGGTAACCAGTGGTTTACTCTAATAATTCCCTATGTTGCATTTGGACTTCCTATAGCTATTTTTCTGGTTCAGGGCTTCGTAAAAGCAATTCCTATAGCTATGGAGGAAGCAGCTGCTATTGATGGAAGTAGTTTTACAAGAACTTTATTTGGAATTATTATGCCAATTTGTAAGCCGATTTTATCAACAGTTGCAATTGTTCAGGTATTCTCAACCTGGAATGAATTCTCCTTTGCTTTAGTTTTAATGAAGGATCGTAGATTGTGGACTGTTCCACTTGCTATGACCCAATTTACTGGGCAATTTAGTTCCGATTATACCAAAATTATGGCGGCAATGTTAATTACTATGCTACCAGTCATTGTATTTTATTTTATATTTAGTAAACAGATTATAAGAGGAATGGTTGCAGGAGCCGTAAAAGGATAATTCCTTATATGATAATGAATATATGCATCTTCTTTACATTTACAGCAAAGACTTGAAGAAGCTTTGTCGTAAATTGAGGAGGTGCATTTTTTGTGGGGAATTTTAAGTAGATAGGAATTATTTATTGACATTTAGATTAATAGAGAATATAATAAACAAACAGTTGAATGATTGTTCAACTATAAATATAAAACAGTTCCATTAATACATATTAAAAATAAAAGAAAAGGGTGGTAATTGTGGCAAAATCAGAGCAAGTAATTTGCGATTGTGAGGTAATTCACCAGGATATAGTAAATCAGGTTAGTGATAGAATGCCTGAGGAGGGTGAACTATATGATTTAGCTGATTTTTTTAAAGTTTTTGCTGATAGTACACGGGTGAAGATTATGTGGGCCTTAGATGAAAGTGAGATGTGTGTATGTGACTTGGCGGTACTTTTAAATATGACTAAATCAGCTATTTCACATCAGCTAAGAACACTCAGGCAATCGAAATTAGTGAAGTATAGAAAAGAAGGCAAGGTAGTGTATTATTCCTTAAAGGATGACCATATTAAGGAGATATTCGAAAAGGGTATGGAACATATTAGAGAATAAAAAGGATGAAAGGTATGGTTNTTAATATGAAGAAANTATTTAGACTAGAAGGGTTAGGTTGTGCTAATTGTGCAGCCAAGATGGAGATGAAAATCGGTGAGCTTGATGGTGTTGACAGTGTATCAGTCAATTTCATCACTACGAAGCTAGTTATCGAAGCTGAGGACGACAAGATGGATAGTATTATTAAATCTGCTGAAAAGATTATAAGGAAGATAGAGCCAGATACAAAATTGAAGAAGGCGTAGGTCTTACTTTGTGAATTGAAAATTAAGTGGGGAAATTAGAAGCATTTTCGTTCCTAATCTGCAAATAAGGGAGGACATATGAAAAAACGACTTTGGAGAATTATTATAGGTGCAGTACTATTTACTACGGCACTTATAATTGGTAATAAGGGGGCAGGGTTAAATTATGCTCTTTTCCTTCTTAGCTATATAATAGTAGGATATGATGTTTTGCTACAAGCTGTAAAGAATATTCTACATGGTAATGTATTTGATGAAAACTTTTTGATGAGTATAGCTTCTATAGGGGCATTTGCCATAGGGGAGCATCCAGAAGGTGTGGCGGTAATGCTATTCTACCAGATAGGGGAACTATTCCAGAGCTATGCAGTGAACCAATCAAGAAAATCTATAGCCAGCCTTATGGATATTCGCCCAGACTATGCCAATGTAAAAAGGGGTAATAGTCTAATTCAGGTAGATCCAGATGAGGTTCAGATTGGGGACATTATTGTAATAAAAGCTGGAGAAAAAGTTCCCCTAGATGGACTGGTTATGGAGGGAAGCTCCATGATAGACACTTCAGCTCTTACAGGGGAATCTGTCCCTAGGGAAGTGGTGGCTGGTGATAATTTATTAAGTGGTTGTATTAATATTAATGGCCTTATTACTGTGGAGGTTATTAAAGAATTCGGAGAGTCAACTGTTAGTAAGATATTGGACTTGGTGGAGAATGCAAGTAGCAAGAAGTCTAAATCTGAGCAGTTTATTACTAGATTCGCAAGATATTACACTCCGATAGTGGTTATTATCGCAGTTCTATTAGCATTAATCCCTCCTTTGGTAATCGATGGAGCGGAGTTTAAGGATTGGATATACCGTGCGTTAAGCTTTCTAGTTGTATCCTGCCCATGCGCCCTTGTAATCTCAGTACCTCTTAGCTTTTTTGGAGGAATTGGGGGAGCATCAAAAAAGGGTATTCTGGTTAAAGGGGGTAATTACCTAGAGGTTTTAGCCCAGACGGAAACTATTGTTTTTGATAAGACAGGAACCTTGACTAAAGGGGTATTTGAAGTACAGAAGATTACTTCTGTTGGAATAAGTGAAGAAGAGCTACTTGAGATAAGCGCTTATGCTGAATACTACTCTAGTCACCCTATATCGAACTCGATAAAAAGGGCATATAAAGGGGATATAGATAGTAATAGAATATCTAAAGTAGATGAAATTCCAGGTCATGGTGTGGAAGCAATTATTGATGGTAAACAGATCTTGGCAGGTAATAGTAAGCTAATGGACAGAATGGAAATTCCATATAAGCCAGAAGAATTAGCTGGAACCACCGTCTATGTGGCAGTAGGTGGAAGGTATGTAGGATCCATACTTATTGCAGACGAAATTAAGTCAGATTCATTGGAAGCAATTAAAGGATTAAAAGGATCAGGTATTAGTAATACAGTAATGCTTACTGGTGATAACAAAGGTGCAGGCATGGCAGTAGCTAAGGAATTGGGTATTAGTAAGGTATATACTGACCTTCTACCTGCGGATAAAGTGGATAAAATAGAAGAATTATTTGAAGAGAAATCTGATAAGGGTAAGCTTGCCTTTGTTGGTGATGGTATCAATGATGCACCAGTTCTAGCTAGAGCTGATGTTGGAATTGCAATGGGTGGTCTAGGATCAGACGCTGCTATCGAAGCAGCAGATATAGTTATTATGGATGATAAACCATCAAAAATAACCACAGCTATTAAAATAGCAAAGAAAACCCTTGGAATTGCATATCAAAATATAGTGTTTGCCATAGGGGTAAAAGTTATTGTCTTAATACTAAGTGGGTTAGGCTTTGCTACTATGTGGGCTGCGGTATTTGCAGATGTAGGAGTAACGGTAATAGCCATTCTTAACTCATTTAGGGCCTTGAAGGTGAAGGACCTGTAATACAATAACTTTAGCTACCGTATACTGTTTTCAAGGATTGTTACTATTTTCTCGAGAGCGTTTTTGTCGGTAGAAGTAAATCTGCCGACACTAGGGCTGTCGATATCTAGCACTCCTATTATTTTGCCATTTCTATGAATTGGTATTACAATTTCTGAGTTAGATGCACTATCACAAGCAATGTGGCCAGGGAATGCGTGTACATCTTCTACAAGTATGGTTTGATTTTTAGCAACAGCAGTACCACATACTCCCTTTCCTACAGGAATATGCATGCAAGCTACTTTTCCTTGAAAGGGGCCTAGATGAAGAACATCCTTATCTAGTAAATAAAAGCCAACCCAGTTAATATTCCTTAGTCCTTGATTGAGAAGGGCTGAGGTATTAGAAAGATTAGCAATAAGATTTGTTTCATTGTCTAAAAGTGCCTCAAGCTGAGAGCATAGAAGCTCATAGCATTTATCCTTATCCTCTGGATATATTGGATCTAATTCTATCATATGAAATGTTCCTTTCTTAATCTTAGTCATATCAGGGTTTTAATTTACTAATAAACTTCATGTTACCTTCCCTTATGTATGTCATTATAGAAAGATGTTAAATATCATTATATAGAGTGAAATGAAATAATTCAACAGAAAGCTCAGGACTGATAATGTTTTATCTATAATAGTGTTTGTCTTCCACTTGTTATGTACAAGCTGTCTATTGTACAATGAAATGGAGATACCATAATAATAAGTAGGAATGGGAGGTATGGGTAGTATTATGAAAATTCTAGTAGATGCAGATGCCTGTCCTGTTAAGGATATAATAGAAGATATTGCAATTAAGTTAGAGATACCGGTTCTTATGCTGATAGATACAAGCCACGTACTCCATTCAGAATATAGTCAAATCATATCAGTAAGTCAGGCTCCTGATGCAGTTGATTTCGCTCTAATTAATAGGACTGAAAAAGGAGATGTTGTTGTGACGCAGGACTATGGAGTTGCGGCTATGGCACTTGGTAAGGGGGCTTATGCTATACATCATAATGGGAAATTATATACAGACTATAATATAGATATTATGCTGATGGAGAGGGACTACGCTAAGAAACTAAGACAATCTGGTAAAAGAGTAAAAGGTCATAATAAAAAACGAACCCGGGACCAGGACTTACAGTTTGCCGAGGCCTTTGAAATGTTATGTAAAAGGGCATCTAATGGTTAGAATATAAAGTGATTTCAATATGGATAGGGAGTAGAACAAACATTCGAAAAACTATTGATTTTGATATATAGATATGCTATAATCTCCACGATAAGCAGATTAGTCCAAACAAGATAGAGCATTGATCGTGCTTGCACGAAGAAATGCTATAGCTTGTATGGATAAGTGTAACGTGAACGAGGATGCGAAGCATTCGAGTTCCTAATCTGCTTAATGTAATAATTAGTCCAAACAAGATAGAGCATTGATCGTGCTTGCACGAAGAAATGCTATAGCTTGTATGGATAAGTGTAACGTGAACGAGGATGNGNAGCATTCGAGTNCCTAATCTGCAGTTTTGATCTTATAGATTTACCATGAATTTNAAAGGAGTGAGATGCCTTGGAATTTAAATTAAAATCAGAATATGAACCTACTGGTGACCAGCCAGAAGCTATAAAGCGGTTAGTTGAGGGATTTAGAAGTGGTAATCAGTGTCAGACCTTACTGGGTGTAACTGGCTCAGGTAAGACATTTACCATGGCTAATGTTATTCAGCATATTCAAAAGCCTACTCTTATTATCGCTCATAATAAAACTTTGGCAGCTCAGCTATACGGTGAGTTCAAGGAATTTTTTCCGGAGAATGCAGTAGAATACTTTGTAAGCTATTACGATTACTATCAGCCGGAGGCTTATGTACCATCAACTGATACTTATATAGAGAAAGATTCTGCTATTAATGAAGAGATTGATAAACTAAGGCACTCTGCAACAGCCTCACTGGCAGAGAGAGATGATGTAATAATTATTGCCAGTGTATCCTGTATATATGGTTTAGGTAGCCCTATTGATTATCAGAACATGGTGCTTTCTCTTCGCCCTGGTATGAATAGAGATAGGGATGATGTACTCCGTAAGTTAATTGATATCCAGTATACAAGAAATGATATGGACTTTAAGCGAGGAACATTTCGAGTAAGAGGAGATGTTGTAGAGATATTCCCAGCATCCTCTGGAGAATTGGCAGTTCGAGTTGAGTTTTTTGGAGATGAGATCGAAAGAATTCTTGAAATTGATACCTTGACTGGTGAGATAAAAAATAGCCTAAATCACATAGCTGTATTCCCTGCATCTCACTATGTTGTATCACCGGATAAGATGGAGATTGCAATTAAGAATATAGAAGAGGAACTAGAAGAAAGGGTTCGATATTTCAAAAGTGAGGACAAGCTTCTTGAAGCCCAGAGAATATCAGAAAGAACTAATTTTGATATAGAAATGATGAGAGAAACTGGATTTTGTTCAGGAATAGAGAACTACTCTAGACACCTGACAGGTCTAGAACCAGGACATCCACCCCATACATTGATAGATTATTTTCCAGAAGATTTTATTATATTTGTAGATGAATCCCATATGACTATTCCACAGATTAGAGGTATGTATGCTGGAGATAGATCTAGAAAGCAGACCTTGGTGGACTTTGGCTTCCGTCTTCCTTCTGCCCTGGATAATAGACCTCTTAACTTTACAGAGTTTGAGAGTAAGATAGACCAGATAATGTTTGTTTCTGCTACACCTTCCGTCTATGAGAGTGATCATGAATTGTTGAGAGTTGAACAGGTAATTCGCCCTACGGGACTTCTTGATCCAGAGGTGGAGGTTAAGCCAGTAGAAGGACAGATTGATAGCTTACTTGGGGAGATTAATAAAGAGATAAGTAATAACAATAAGGTTCTAGTTACTACACTTACTAAGAGAATGTCAGAGGACTTGACCACATATCTTCGTGAAGTGGGAATTCGAGTTAAGTATCTTCACTCTGATATAGATACACTTGAAAGAACGGAGATTATCCGGGATATGCGAATGGGGCTTTTTGATGTACTAGTAGGTATTAACTTACTTCGTGAAGGTCTTGATATTCCTGAAGTTGGGCTTGTTGCGATACTTGACGCAGATAAGGAAGGATTTTTACGTTCAGAAACTTCTCTTATTCAGACCATTGGTCGTGCGGCTCGTAATGCTGGTGGTAGAGTAATTATGTATGCTGATAATATGACTTTTTCTATGGATAAAGCCATATCAGAGACTAATAGAAGAAGAAAGATACAGCAGGCATATAATGAGGCTCATGGCATAACTCCTACAACCATACAGAAGAAGGTTCGTGACCTAATTAGTATATCTAAGAAGATAGAGGAAAAGCCTGATGATATGGTTAAGGATTTAGAATCCATGTCATATAATGAGCTTAATGCCATGGTGAAAAAGATTACTAAAGATATGCATACAGCAGCAGCAGAGCTTAATTTTGAGAGGGCAGCAGAGCTTAGAGATAAGATGATAGAGGTTAAAAAGCATTTACTTGAGTTGGAATAAAAGTGGAGGCACATTATGGCTGATAAAAAGCATTATATAAGAATACGTGGAGCTAAGGTTAATAATCTAAAGGATATTAACATAGATATTCCCAGAGATCAATTTGTAGTATTAACTGGACTTTCAGGCTCGGGAAAGTCTTCCTTAGCATTTGATACAATTTATGCGGAGGGCCAGAGACGTTATATGGAGTCCCTATCCTCATATGCTAGACAATTTCTTGGACAGATGGAAAAACCTAATGTTGAAACTATCGAAGGATTGCCTCCTGCTATTTCTATTGATCAGAAGTCTACTAATCGTAATCCCCGTTCTACTGTTGGAACAGTAACAGAGATATATGATTATTTCAGATTGTTCTACGCCAGGGTAGGAATTCCTCATTGTCCAAGCTGTGGCAAGGAGATTAGAAGGCAAACTGTAGACCAGATGGTGGATGAGATATTCAAATTACCAGAGGGAACCAAGATACAGATATTTGCCCCTGTTGTAAGAGGTAGAAAAGGTGAACATGTTAAGCTTTTAGAGCAAACTAAAAGAAATGGCTTTGCAAGGGTTCGAATTGATGGTATTATCTATGATCTTTCCGAAGAAATTAAGCTAGAGAAGAATAATAAACATAATATAGAAGTTGTTGTAGACCGATTAGTTGTTAAGGAGGGAATTGAAAATCGCCTTAATGATTCTATGGAAACTGCCCTTAATTTAGCAGATGGCCTGATGATAGTAGATATTATAGGTGGGGAGCCTCAGACCTTTAGTCAGAACTTTGCATGTCCAGACTGCGGGATTAGCATTGAAGAGATAGAACCTAGAATATTTTCCTTTAACAATCCATTTGGGGCTTGCCCTGAATGCCATGGTATTGGTATAAAGATGGAATTTGACGAGGATCTACTTATTCCAGAGAAGGATAAGAGTATCATTGGAGGAGCTATAGCAGCTCCTGGATGGGTATCTGTTAAAGATACAGGTAGCTATTCAAGGGCTATTATGGATGCTCTTGCCAAGGAATATAATTTTGATCTAGATACACCATATGAAAAACTTCCTACTAAGATTAAAAATATGTTTTTGAATGGAACTGATGGAAAGTCTGTTAAGGTTCATTACCGTGGCCAAAGGGGAGTTGGTGTATATGATGTTGCATTTGAAGGTTTAATCCGGAATGTTGAAAGAAGATATCGAGAAGTCTCTTCTGATACAATCAAGCAGGAATATGAGACATTTATGAGAACGACCCCCTGTAGGGAATGNAATGGAAAGCGTCTTAAGAAAGAGGCCCTAGCAGTTACTATTGGAGATAAGAATATATCTGATGTAACTGAATATTCAATTCGAGACTTGAAAACCTTTATGGATAATCTTGAGCTTACATCTATGCAGCTTAAGATTGGATCTGTAGTTCTTAAAGAGATTAAAGCAAGGATACAATTCCTAATTGATGTAGGATTAGACTATCTTACCTTGGCAAGGGCTACTGGTTCACTATCTGGAGGAGAGGCACAGCGTATTAGGCTGGCTACACAGATAGGTTCAGGTCTTGTTGGAGTTGCTTATATATTGGACGAGCCTAGCATTGGCCTTCATCAAAGAGATAATCACAAGTTACTTAAGGCTTTAAAGAACCTAAGGGATTTAGGTAATACCCTTATTGTGGTGGAACATGATGAAGAAACTATGTTTGAAGCTGATCGGATTATAGATATTGGACCAGGTGCAGGTGAGCATGGGGGTGAGGTTGTAGCTGAAGGTACTGCAGAAGATATCATGAAGGTTGAAGGATCTATAACTGGAGCCTATCTAAGTGGAAGGATGAGTATCGATGTACCTACCGAAAGACGTAAACCCACAGGTTTCCTAACCATTACTGGGGCTAAGGAGAACAATCTTAAGAATGTTAAGGTTGATATTCCCCTTGGTGTTATGACTTGTGTTACCGGAGTATCTGGCTCAGGAAAGAGCTCACTAGTAACTGAGATTTTATATAAAAGGCTAGCTAGAGACCTAAATCGCGCCCGTACCATTCCAGGAAAGCATAAGGATATTAAAGGCATTGAGCAGTTAGATAAGGTTATTAATATTGACCAGTCACCAATTGGTAGAACCCCTAGATCCAATCCAGCAACCTATACAGGAGTATTCGATCAGATTAGAGATTTATTCGCAGCAACTCAGGATGCTAAGATGAGAGGCTATAAAAAGGGAAGATTCAGCTTTAATGTTCGTGGAGGACGTTGTGAAGCTTGTAGTGGTGATGGTATTATAAAGATTGAGATGAACTTCCTGCCTGATGTATATGTCCCATGTGAAGTTTGCTCGGGCAAGAGATATAATAGGGAGACCTTAGAGGTAAGGTATAAGGGAAAGACCATATATGATGTACTAGACATGACTGTAGAGGAAGCTGTACGTTTCTTTCAGAATGTTCCTACCATTCATAGAAAGCTTAAGACCTTATATGATGTAGGTATGGGATATATTAAGCTAGGACATCCATCAACCTCACTTTCTGGTGGTGAAGCCCAACGAATTAAGCTAGCAACTGAGCTTAGTAAGCGAGGAACTGGTAAGACAATTTATATATTGGACGAGCCTACTACTGGACTTCATTTCGCCGACGTTCATAAGCTTATCGAGATAATTAAGAAATTCTCAGACACTGGTAATACTGTGGTTGTTATTGAGCATAATCTTGATGTTATTAAGACAGCTGATTATATTATAGATATTGGTCCAGAAGGTGGAGATAAGGGTGGTAATATAGTAGCTAAGGGAACACCAGAGGAAGTGGCTGCTGATAAGAACTCATTTACCGGTAAATATATTAAAGAATGTATTGAGCGAGATAAGGCACGGAGTAAACAAGCATAGAGATAAAACTGTGTAATGATAAACTTTGGAGGATATTGTGCTTACGGCCCAAAGTTTGCAGACTAGGATGAAAGGTATGGATATTAATATGGATTATAATTTCTTTGCCATGATGTCAAGAATGAAGTTAATAGAACGATGGTCATTAATGCGTAATTCGCAGTCAGAGAATATAAGTGAACATTCTCTGGAGGTTGCTATGCTAGCCCATGCTCTTACTATTATTGGTAATGAACGATTGGGGAATAAGCTTAATCCTGATAGGGCGGCTCTTATAGCTTTATATCATGATGCTAGTGAGATAATAACTGGAGATATGCCAACCCCTATAAAGTATTTTAATAAGGATATACAGGATGCCTTTAGGAGTGTAGAGAATGTGGCTTCAGAAAGGCTATTGGAGATGCTTCCAGACTATATGCGTAGCTACTACGAACCAATCTTTTTCCCTGGTGAAGAGGATGAGTATTTAAGTAAGCTTATAAAAGCAGCAGACAAGTTATCAGCTCTTATCAAATGTATAGAGGAAAGAAAAGCAGGTAATACTGAATTTATCAGTGCTGAGAAGTCCATAACTGGGATTATTAAGGATATGGGCCTTAAGGAAGTGGATATATTCATGGAAGAGTTTCTTCCAGCCTATTATAAGAATTTGGATGAGTTGCAATAAAAGAATAAGATTTTGGGCCCACATACATAATTGTAATGTGGGCTTTCTTATATTATTTTGAAATAAACTACATGGAGTAACAAAGAATATCCATTGTTTTATCAATATGGTTTGCTAGAATATTATTATATAGTAAGAAAAGAATGATTACCTAACATGAAAACCGATGATTTTCATGCATAAAAATTTTAGTTTTGTATGAATTTCATATATACAGAAGAAAGGTATGGAGGTTATAATGATGAACCCAGATTATCCATTTCGCGATGCTGATTTACCTTTAAGTGAAAGAGTAGATGATTTAGTCGGAAGGTTAACATTAGAGGAAAAGGCAGGTCTTGTATCTTCTAGACAGAATGCTATAGAGCGTCTAGGAATATCCCAGTGGGGAGTTGGATGTGAGATAGCCAGAGGCTATGTNGGCCGTACACCGGAGGAACCCTCTACTGTATTGCCACAGCCAATTGGTATGGCAGCTATGTTTGACCCTGATCTTATGTATAAGCTAGGAGAATTAGCAGGGAATGAGACNCGTGTATATTATCAGGAGTATAAAAAGGGAAGCTTGATGCTTTTTGGACCAACTGTTGATATGGANCGAGACCCTAGATGGGGAAGAAATGAGGAGGCATATGGAGAGGACCCTTACCTTACTGGAAAGATGTCCATCGCATTTACAAAGGGCCTAAAGGGTCAAGATCCCTTCTATGTAAAAACCGTTCCTGGCCTAAAGCATTTTTATGCTAATAATAATGAAGTTGACAGAACTAGTTGCTCATCTAATATTGAGCCAAGAACAAAGCATGAATACTATTACAAGGCATTTAAGCCTGCTATAACCGAGGGGGGAGCTATGTCTGTAATGGCTTCTTATAATGAGTTATCCGGGGTTCCAGCCTTAGTTAATCCAGATTTAAAGGATATCCTGAAAGATCAATGGGGACTAGACTTCGTCCTTAGTGATGGTGGAGACTTTGCTGGTAATGTTGTAGATCACGGATATGTAGATAATCACGGAGAAAGTATAGCTTTGTCAATCAAGGCTGGAGCTGACATAATGCTTGATGGGAATGAGCTAGTTAAGTGGTCAGTCCTTGATGCTATTAAGAAAGGCTTGCTAACTGAAGATGAGCTAGATGAAAGTGTTAAAAGAACTATGGCCATACGTTTCCGTCTAGGAGAATTTGATCCTGATGAGAGAAATCCTTATACCAATATGGATAAGGAGCTTGTTAACTGTGATGAATATAAGGGACTTAATAGACAGGCAGCTAAGGAGCAGATTATACTTCTTAAAAATGATGACCTACTTCCACTAAATAAGAGTAAATCACAGAAGATTGCAGTCCTTGGACCACTAGCAGATAAAAATTATATGGACTGGTATACTGGTTACTCAGACTATAATATACCTGTTGTTGATGGAATTCGTAATTTAATAGGAGAAGATAATGTTATATATGATAACTCCTATGATAAAGTAGCCCTAAAGTCAAAGGCTACTGGTAAATACATTCGGGTTGACGAGGATGAGACTCTTATAGCTGATAGTGAGAAAGCCACTTTGGCAGAGACATTTGAATTCCATGATTGGGACTTTGGCTCTCAAAATCTCTTGTCACTAAAAAATAACAAATTTATTCGTGAGGAAGAGGGCTTAAAGGCTAATGGAGAGAATACCTATGGTTGGTTTGTGAAAGAGTGGCTCAAATATAAAAATTATGATGGCTCTAATCTTATGATTGATACTTGGAATGATCGTCATATGGTTACTGATAGTGAAGGTAGATTGACATCCTCTCTTCATCCAAGAGTTCAGGATAATCGCTTGTTCACTCAGGAGGTTATATCAAGTGGTATAGAAAGAGCTGTTAAGATTGCAGAAGCTTCTGATGTTGCCATAGTGTGTGTGGGAAATGATCCTATGCAGGTGGCAAGGGAATGCTATGATCGTCCAGATCTTGTCTTACCAAAGCATCAGGCTGACTTAATTAAGGCAGTACATGCAGCTAATCCGAAAACTGTAGTAGTATTTGTATCTAGCTACCCCTACGCTGTTAACTGGGAGAAAGACCATGTACCTGCTATGCTATTCTCTAGCCATGCCGGTCCAGAGCTTGGAACAGCTGTTGCTGACGTGCTATTTGGCCAGTATAATCCTGGGGGAAGAACTCCAATGACCTGGTATAAGTCGGTTCATGAGCTACCAGACATATTAGACTATGATATTATAGGGAATGATATGACCTATCTATATTATGAGGATGAACCATTGTATCCATTTGGCTATGGTTTAAGCTATTCCACATTTAGGTATGATAGACTTGAAATCACTAAGATAGATAAAATGCTGAAAAATGATAAAGCAATTATAAGGGCTAGAGTTTCAGTTACCAATACTTCCAGAATTGATGGTGAGGAAGTTGTTCAATTGTACTTTAGGGCGGAAAATCCAAGGGTAAAGAGACCGAAGAGACAGCTCTGTGGATTTAAGAGAATATTCATAAGGGCTGGAGAAACAGTTGAAGTAGAATTTGAAGTAAGAGAAAGTGATATAGAGTTCTATGATGTTACTAGAGAAAAGCTATGTGTTGAAGCTGGAGACTACACCTTTATGGCAGGAGGAAACTGCCTAGATACACCTCTTAAGGAAACTGTGTTAATAGAAGGAGAGACCATTCCTCCTCAGACACTAAGACAGTGGACACCAGCTATAAACTATGATGATAAATCCTTTGTTGCCATGGACTTTAGTAAAGAGAAGAATACTCATTTCCTAAAGACTCTTAAGCTTGGGAAGCGCTTCATTAAGTTTGGAGATGTAGATCTAAGCGAAGCATCATTCATTGAGATGAATGCCGGTGCACACGTAGGTAAGGGAGCCATCAATGTACACATAGATTCACCGGATAATGAACCTATAACATCAGTTGAGGTACCTATTACCGGAGGACCAGCTCAATTCACCTTAGTTAAGGGAGCATTAAAGACCGCTGTGGAAGGGATACATGATTTGTATCTAACCTTTGAGGAAGAGTTGTCAATAATGGATTTGAGGTTGGGTTGATTGGTTATAAGATAACAAAAAAATCGATAATAATATAAGAATAGCTGCTAAAAGTTAGTCTCAAATGAGGATTAACTTTTGGCAGCTATACTAATTTATTCGATAGTCGCTGGTAGCAAAGCCACCAGTTATAGATAATGTTTATTCCCACTCAATTGTTGCTTGGTAGCAAAGCCACCAGTTATAGATAATGTTTATTCCCACTCCCTACCAGAAAAGATGTATGTAGTGGTTTTTGATGTAGCTTAATATATTTTCGTTAAGTTTTTACACCTATTATACATATTATATGGTTTTTCGGGAGCTTTTAATATCAATTTAATATCAATCCTCTTCATAAAAAAATTCATGTAACTCATTAATTATCCATTCATCTTGAATCATTACATCATTTAAATTGATTGAAAGTTTATGTTTAACAGCATCCATTTTTACATCCATCATTCGATGTAATTGAATAAACTTTTCTGTTTGATCAACAAACGATTCATCTGTTCCTACACATTCAATTGCTTTTCTAAATTCTTTTTGCTTTGACTTTATTTCTACAGAAGAATCTATAACTTTACTTATAAAATCTTCTTTTGAAAATACCATATCTTCTATTTCTTTACCCTTAGGTAATATTTTTTATGTATTTCTAAGTGTCGATACTCTGAATCTTTTNCTTTACTTAATACAGTTTCTCCTTCTTGATCTCCGTCTAATATAACAAATACTTTTCTAGAAATATCACTAANATTGTCCAAGAAAATAAGTATAGGTAGAATTGCTGTAGCCCCTTTTCCAACATAATCATACTTTAATTTTAAGCCAGAAGCTTCATTAAAGCCTTCTGAATATTTACCGTATCGAATTTGAGGTATATAATCTTCTCTTTCTAAAATTTTCTGAAGATAATTTTTATCGGTAGGTCCTTCACATATTATAATTTTTTCATAATCATCTATTTCATCTAATAATCCATAGTTCTTTAACACCTCATATTTTGTTCTAGAATCTATATCTTCTATAACAGAATATTTATTAATATCTACATTGTTTTTTCTTCTTTGATAAGTGTTCTCTTCTGAATGATGCCTTATATTTTTAAAGGTATACTTCACATTATTAATTTCTTTGAGAAAATCTCGTGAATGGCTAGTTAAAAACATTTGAAATCTTGAATTATTTTCTATTTTTTCCTCTAAAGAATTTTTAATTTTTTTTACCAATAAAGGATATAAAAATGCTTCTGGCTCATCCAATAGTTGCATTATACTTATTAAAGTGGACACAAAAAACAAATAATTGTACTATTATTTTAGACACCAGAAGGAGGTATCTTTTATGTCCACAAAACAACGATATAATGTATTGATATTTATTCTGGTTTCACGATGTATATCTGTTATGGTTTCTTCTCCTGATAAAATTCTCGCAACCACTGCATCCTTCATTTCTTTTGGATATTTATTAAAACTCATTTCTATCACCTGGCCTTCTCTGGTACCTATCATACCAGTATGAGAGGTGGGTGACAACTACCCTAACTCAGAGGGATGAACAGCATAAAAGACTTNTTGCGATAGGTAATAATGTTGCAACTCTCTTATCCGAGTATTNAGAAGGTGATGATATATTAAGTAGAATCATTCTTGTTTTAGAAAATTTAAAGCACTATACTCTATACCACTTTAGGACCGAAGAAGATTTTTTTATCAAATATAATTATAGTGATTTTATAAGTCATAAAAAGGAGCATGATGCCTTTATTTATTATCTCTGGTCCATTAATATTTCCGATATTGAAAAAGACAGAAAAGCATTTTTAGAAGATTTACTAAGTAGGATTTTTAAATGGATTTATAATCACATCATTGATAAAGATTTTATGTATAAGGATTTTTTAATTCAAAAGGATTTATAGCAAAAAAGGTGCTTATTAGCACCTTTTTGTATTATGAATTCTCTCTTAATCTTTTTGATAATTCATATATTGAATTTAATGTAATCTCAAATCTTGTCATCTGCTCATAGGCATCCACTGCATTTTTTTCACCCTCCATTGATGACGCTGCAACTTCTTCACTTGTAGCTGAAAGCTGTGAAATGCTATCTGAAATTTCAAGAGTACTCTTTATTACTCTTTCCATTATATCCCTTGTATCTTTCATTGATTTCATCAATGAATTTATTTCTTTTTCAATGGTATAAAACTCTTCTTCTGTTTTATTCACAAATTCATCCTGCTTTTCTATCTGCTCAGAAGTTACTTCTACACTTTTTTTAGCCTCTAATGCATCGCTATTTAGATCCTTAATTATATCTGCTATATTATTTGCCGCTCCTACAGTTTGTTCTGAAAGCTTTCTTATTTCATCTGCAACAACTGAAAACCCTCTTCCCGCTTCTCCAGCTCTTGCAGCTTCAATTGATGCGTTAAGTGCTAATAAATTAGTTTGTGAAGATATCTGCATAATAATATCTAAAATGCTCTTTACACTTATTACGCCATTTACAAGTCTTTCTGTAACTCCTACTGTTTGAATACTTTCAGACTTTACAATCTCTGATTGAGATTTTAACTCTTTTATTATATCCGTACCACNATTGACATTATTAATTGTTTCTTTTGAAATACTCATCATTTNATTCATATAAAGCTTTGCATCATCTGAATTTTTCTGAATATCCACACACATCTTAGCCTGATTTCCTATCGCTTCTGCTGTGCTAAGGGTACTATCTGCAATATTCTGAATTGAAAACTTATTTGCTTCAATACTTTTTTCTAGAACTTCAATTCCTTCTTTTGCATCTTCAAAATTATTCTTAATTTCCTTTGCAACTTTTTTAATATTATTAGAAATTTCTGACTGAAGCCTTGCATTTTCTGAGATTATCTCCATGTTTTCTTCTGAGAATTTAACTAATAAACTTGCAACAAGTACTGATGCTACCGNNATTAATGCTATTATAAATATTTCTACAAAAATGACATCCTTAACTTTATCAAATCCATCCTGATTAATTAATTTCATGACCTGAAAAACATTGGCAATTATAACAACTCCATTTCCATAGAGCATTATTTTTGTGTTTAGATATACCATGCTTGCTATTAGAATTGGAACCGCGTACACATATGTTAAAGTTGAATCATTTGCAAAAAGTACAATTGCATATAACAAAGCTCCTGCTGCCATTAATATTACCGAACATGCTTTTAAATGGCTTTTAGTTAAATATATAAAAGTACTAATAGTAATTGCTAAAACTCCTGCAATTATCTGAACTAGATATCCTGTATTATCCTTAACTTCTGAAAATTTAATAACTGCGGCAAATATAATATATACCTCAACCATAAGCATTATTATATAAGCCATCTTATTAGCTCTTTTATACTGATCCTCACTCATTTTAATTTCTTTAATTATCTTCATATTATAAAAATCTCCTT
>JGI24710J26742_10000621_pt1 | contig 32877 bp, 31 predicted proteins | sample BioPla2DNA2_FD_26742 | JGI IMG/M metagenome (IMG submission 26742)
CTTTCACGGTTGGACAACTGCCCGAACATCAAAACTGCAAGCTGATTCCAGCAGGAAAAAGACTTGACGTACTTGTCGCCTCCGTATTTCTTTGATATTCTAAGGAATACAAATGGATCGAGGAATTCTAAAAGCCGAGAGAACACGTATTTTCCTTTATTCATGTGCCATTCTACGATAGTCAGGCAAGATAAATTCAAATCGTTGCGGTCTCAAAACCTTTGTAACAACCTAACTTTCAATATTTTCAAAGAACTTTTATGATTTTTTAGTGGACACTAGTGCCTAGACATAATAAATCAAAATCGTGAAATCATTGCAGTAAGACGAGTCTTCGAGCAAATTCAACTTGTCTACTAATTCACTTGTGAAATTTTAAGATTTAATCGAGGGTCTCGTCATAATACTATTGCAACAGTTTGTAAAACTCCCTTGACAATAGTGAATAACGAATTAACCGCTAAACACCGATCTTCGACATATCTTTCCACATGGAACTCTTTGCCCAGCAATAACCGAAACACAGGGCTGCTGTGATCTTTACTGAGTTATATGACATTGAAAAGAGCGATGCAAGAAAATAGATAATCAGAAGAGATCCAAGACAATAAAAAATTATTTCTGTATTTTTTGTCTTCCACCACTCTCTAGCAAAAGCAACCCAATACAAGAAATACAATACAACACCGAAAATTCCGTTGTTTATCCCAATCTCAAGCCAATCGTTATGGGCATAACCTCCTGAAATGGTTATCGTAGAATCCGCCCCATTCCCGAAAAACAAGTGTAAAGAATTTGTCTGATTAATAAAATATTTCCAAAAATTAGCATAGATATAATTGCGACCACTGGTATCCCCTTCGATTGTTTGTTGAACTCGCAATTGGAAGAATGGGCTATTATCATATAAATTCAAGGCAAACAGGAGAATTCCTGTCATCGCTACAATTAATAACAAGAAAGTAAATATCTTTTGCGAAGGACGAGCAGCCTTTAACTCGAATATAAAGAACCAAAGAACAACCAAGACACCAATGAGGATGGCTCCTCGTTTCATCCCCGCTACTACGATAATAAAGCATAGTGCTAACATACCATATCGCCAAAGCCTTTTCATATCGACAATGAAAAGCATCGGGATGAGTGATAAGAATTCATAAGAAATATTATTCGTTATCTCCTCTCGGTCCACTAGAGCAACTCTTTCTATTTCTGTGCGATAGTATAGTGCAAGATAGGTTAAGAAAAAAAGAAATAGGTACGTCTTGATTCTGTTCAAAGTCAGCCATCCTGATTTTGTTGCAGTATAGAAGAAATATAATGGTAAAAATGACATGAAAATGTTTTTGAGGTAATAATATTTCTTTACTGGCTGGGAAAGTATATGGCCAATGTAAATTGTATTTCCAAAGAAAATGTAGAAAGCTCCATATACTGTAAACATCGCAAGCAAGACATTGAGTGCCTTGAAGTAAGTATTCAACTTGCTTTGAAGATTCGTAAGAACGAAATAATAAATAGAGATCAACAGAAGCAGACCAAGTATGCCCTGGCTGATTACTCCTCCAGACGGGTACAACGTACCTTGTAGGTAGTACAGCATCCACAAGCCGACATACAGGTCAGAAATATTAACTTTTTTAAACATAACAACACTAGTGTCCGGTAAAAAATCACAAAAGTTCTTTGAAAATATTGATAGTTAGGTAGTTATAGATGTTTTTCGGGTCAACCGATTTGAATTTATCTTTGCCAGACTAACGTAGAATGGCATATGCATAAAGGAAAATACGTGTTCTCCCAGCTTTTAGACTTTCTCGATCGTAACGATTTCAACTATCTCGCAAGGAAATATGGCGGTGACAAATACGTCAAACAATTTAGCTGTTACAATCAGCTTTGCGTGCTGATGTTCGGCCAGCTTTCTAACCGCGAAAGTCTGAGAGATGTTGTCCTTGCAACTCAGGCTCACGCATCGAAGGCGTATCACCTTGGATTTGGCAGGCATGCCGCCAAGAGCACTCTTGCAGATGCCAACACCAAGCGCAATTATCGCATTTTCGAGGAGTTTGCCTACAAGGTGATTGCAGAAGCGCAGAGATGCAGGATAGTCGATATCTTCAAGCTGAATGGGAATGTCTATGCCTTTGATTCTACAACAGTTGACTTATGTCTTAGCATCTTTGAATGGGCATTGTTCAGAAAGAAGAAAGGTGGTATCAAGATACATACTCTGTATGATCTGGAGACACAGATTCCTACATTCTTTCACATTACTCCTGCAAGGGTTCATGACACGAAAGCGATGGATGTCATACCATATGAAGAGAACTCGTTCTACATCTTTGACCGAGGTTACAATGACTTCAGGCGCCTTCATAACATCGAGAGCATTGGAGCATACTTCGTCATCAGAGGAAAGAACAACAATGACTTCAAACCGATGAGATGGAAGCGTAGATTCCCTCCTGAAACAGGCATCCAGTCAGATGCAATCGGCTACATGGCCGGTCAGCTGACGATGGAGAAGTATCCTGATAAGATCCGTAGAGTCATCCATTGGGATGAAGCCAACAATAGGAAGTTCATATTCTTCACAAATGCACTGACCATCAGCCCCGTAATGATTTCAGAACTCTATCACAACAGGTGGCAGATCGAGCTTTTCTTCAAGTGGATCAAGCAACATATGAAGATAAAAAAGTTCTGGGGTACATCGGAAAACGCAGTACGTATTCAGATCTACTCCGCAGTCATAGCCTATTGTATGATGGCAATCGTGCAGAAAAAGACGGGAATTGAACGTTCAATCTATGAGATGTTGCAGATTGTAAGCATCTCACTTACAGACACAACCGCCCTAAAAGATCTCTTTGCAAAACCTAACTACAATATTGTCAATGAACTGGATGGTTCTACCGAACCAACTTTGTTTTAATTGTTAAACTTTATAATAATATGTCCGAATTTTTACCGGACACGTATGACATAACAAAGTCAAACTAAGCCATAAGTCCGAATTCAATCTCTATTCTATTCAGATTCTTCGACACGTTCATATATTAGAAGAAAAAGAATCTATGAAATTACTGCTAAGGCTCTATCAAGAAGATTTTCCTCTACCTTGAAACATTTGAATCTTTTCGTCAAGAATCATCCCCTCACTGATAATCAATGCATCTAGCTTTACGGTATCATTTCTCTCGACAGCATTGGCTTTAGAAATTATTTATTCTTTTAATACGAATCGCATTGAACATGATTAATAACCCCGTAGAAGCCCTTGAAATTAAAATCGTAATGGCAGCTCCAACAAAACTTAATTTTGGAATCAAAATAAAAGCCAAGAAAAGTCCGGCAACAGAACACACAACTGAAATATTCCTCACTATTATTTCGTGTCCTTGTAAGATAAGATAATTAACCCCATAAACATTATTCATACAAAGAAAAACTATTGAGATGGCTAACACCCGCAGAACCGTAATTGCATCAATAAAATCAGGGGTATAGAACCATTTAATAAGAAGAGGTGCAAAAATAAATAATAATAAAGAGGAAAATACCCCTACTGATATGTTAAGTATTGCATATAGATTGTGCTTATCTATCCTTCTAGATAAAAACGGGAAAAATGCTCTTGAAAGAATATTAAGAAACCGTATTGCTACGTCAATGAATTTTTGCCCCGCATCGAATAGTCCATTCGCGATATTTCCAGAATAAAACCCCAGTATTACAATAGATAAGTTATTATAAAGGTTCGAGACAAAGTTGTTGACAAAAACATCTAATCCATTCTTTAGCGTCTCAAAGATTAAGCGCAATGAAGGTAGACGAAGTTTAACCCCCCACCTAACTAGGATAATATACATGGACATAATGCCAGAAAGGATATAACCCAAACTTAAAAAGAAAGGTTGTAGGATGTAATCAGAGGGTTCTTTCACAAAAAGAAATACCGCTATTGTAAAAAGAATTTTCGATAACAAGTTTAGTATTGTAATGTATCTCATCCTTTCCAATGCTTGGAATAACCATTCAGGGAACATCACATGCCCGAGTACTAAAAGAAAGGTCACCAACAATACAGACGCATTAGCCTTAAATTTAGGTATTAAGACAATCAATAAAATTAAGATTGCTAGGCAAATTACTGTGAGAAAAAATCTGGTCCAAAAAACATTCGAGAATGTTTCCGATATTTTATCGATATCATCTTTGTCCCGAGCCACATCGCGAGTTGCAGTATAATCAAATCCCCAAGTGACAATAGAAATAAACCAAGTGATTACAGCAGAAGCAAATGCAACTTTTCCAAATCCGACAGTGCCAATCACCCTAGCCAAATATGGGACAGTGATAAGCGGAAAAATGTAGCTTGCAATTTGGAGCAACGACAAGTATCCCAAGTTACTAACCAATGCTCTCCCATCTTTACTAGAAATGATCCGTAAACGCAACTTCTCAAGCATGCTAATTATTACTTATACACACCTGTGACAAAACATTTAATGACGCTAAGCTTCCTCTTAACTGCAAGCCATGAGAATATCCACCAATCAATGAGCTTCACACCAACTGAAGAACATGCGGCCTCAAGTCCCTTCTTCCGGAATATTTTAGAAAAGTTCGCTCGATTTATTCTAGCAGGAATAGCTTCATACAATGCACGATTGTGACCAACTTTACTCACCGTCGCATCAAATAAATTAATAAACCCCTCACAATCAGACAATAATTCTTTCCCTTTTTCACTGTGTACAAAAACGACAGAACTTCCCCAATGATTATATGACGGATCATCACTACGAACACCATGATTATCCCCAAGCGTAATATCAGCCTGCAGCCCATAAGTATCATCAGAATACTTGAAGCGACAATGATTGCAGGCAGGCCGTTTTAAGTAATGAAAAGCGACTCCATAGTCACTTGTCCTAAAAGGAGTTATAAAATTCTCGGAACTACCAAACTTTGCAAAAATGAAATAAGGTTTCCATCCTTCTTTTTTATATCTTACTGAAAATTCCTGCATTTCAAAATCACCTCGTTGTAAGCAAAGATTTGCCACGACTTCTTTCTGTACCCTTGGTGATGTCACTCCATGACATACAAGTTCTATTGTATATAGATTATCATCTTTATCGCGGACTAGATTATGCAACGCCGCAATTTCACAAGGGAGTCCCACAAATAGAACTCTGTGCCCATCCCTCAAATCAGTTAGAACTTTTTGAAATATGTCATTTTTTTTAGAAGAACAATACTTTGAAGTCCTGAACATTTCTAACTCTAAGAGTGTTTCCGCTCTAGAATAATAAACTTCTGAAAAGTCTTTAGAATAGCGAACGCCGTAGACAATACCATTCCCTAATACAAAACCTTGAGAAATAGCCGTTGCAATACCACCGGAAGCACTTTTCTTAATCTCATTATCCTGCTTAACATATCCTGTATGAACCGCAATAATTTGACGTGGAGACTGAAAGCACACCTTCTCAGGACACACTTGCTCACATCTATGACATTCAATACATTTCTCCGGTTCAACTATCTTGGGATAAAAAAAGCCCTCTTCATCCTCCTCCATGAATATTATTTTCATGGGGCATACGAATGAGCAGAGTTCGCATCCACAACATTCAGTTTTTTTATTAAATAATTTAATCATATTTACGATCAGACAGAGCATCTGCAAGAAATGACAATGAGCGCTTACGCTCAGATGTCAGAATTCTATTGACATTATCATAATTAATTCGAAGAATAGGCTGATTTTCCCAGTCAATATTCGTATCAGATAATAACCGATCTTCTATTTTCCAAAGTTGCAAAATATTGGAAATTCTTGAATGTCTAGACCCTCTAATAACCTTGTTTGCATACCGCTGAAAGACAAAAAACTGCTTCTGATTAATAATGGAAAAGGCTATCCCATGAAATGAATCCGTAAATACATATTCTGCCCCTCGTATTAGATTGATAAACTGTTCTGGACCATTGCCTACAATAATTCTATCAGCGTAAGTTGTGTCAATCTCAGAATATCCTTCATTGCTAAGAATGGATAATAACTTTAATCCCTTAAAATCAGCATATCTTCGAACACATCTTTGCTGTTCCGCATTTGCTCCCAATATAAAAGAAAGAACGTATCTTTCTTTTTCCATTTCTTGAACAGGAATCAATCTCTCCCATTCCTCTTTAGTTATCAAGTAAGTCGGATCTAGTACAACTTCTACTGGAAAATCTCTCCCACAGATTGTCTTAACAATATTTCTTCCCTGCTCCTCCCGAACACTTAGGTGATCAAATCTCCTCCATGACACTTTAGCTGAATGATAACAATACCTAGGATACTCACTTACTCCTAAACTAGTAGCATAGGAGATCTTTAGAACATTTTCAGGCACAAAGCGAAGCGATAAAACATTGCTAAATAATGCCCCCGGAATCCAGCATTGATCACTCCCTATAACAACAGCATGGTATTTCGATGCTGCTTTTAATAGTGCTTTATTGCCAACAATCTCACGAATATTATGAAGATACTGCTTTCTAAAAGCGTTTGCGGCTGCTACTCTTAAGTTATGATTATTCTGGTGGAATTCATCCGGCAGTTTATTAGACGAGCTTCGACAAAACCGCGCTTTCAGAACCAGTATAACAAAATAGAAGAATCCCCAGTCAATGATCCGAGGGCGAATAAACGATTTAGGTCGATATTGGATAATTTCAGTTTGATACCCTAATTTTTCAATGATATATTGAGTTGCGAAGGCTTGTAATAACATTCCATAACTTGTCCCCGTAAAGGACAATATCAATCCAATTAATTTTGTTTGATTATCTTTCATAATATAATTGTATTACTAAAATAGTAGTAATCTTTCATTATCCACGTCTATCCTTTCTACAAATCAGATTTCAATTAAAGGCTTTAATAAGTCCGATTTATCGTTTTGCTCTTTCCCTCTTCCCTTTTTCCAATTAACAAAGATTGTAACTTATACCACTCCGCAAACCTCCTCAACCCTTCTCGTAGCGGGGTACTTGGCTTGAAGCCGAAATCGCGCTCCAGGGGGGTGGTGTCGGCGAAGGTGACGGGGACATCTCCGGGCTGCATCGGAACGAGTTCCTTATGTGCTTCAAAATCAAAGTCTTTTGACAGGACGCCGGCGCGGACCAGTTCTTCTTGAAGGATCTGTACAAAGTCCAGCAGATTCTCCGGATGGCTGTTCCCGATATTGTAAACGGCATATGGGGGGATGGGAAGTCCGTCCTCGCCATTCCTACGTTCGGGAGCCTTGCGCATTACCCGCTGCACTCCTTCCACGATATCGTCGATATAAGTAAAATCTCGTTCGCAGTTGCCGTTGTTGAAGATCTTGATCGTCTCCCCTTTCAGCAATTTATCCGTGAAAGCAAAATACGCCATGTCCGGACGTCCTGCGGGACCATATACGGTAAAGAAGCGAAGTCCCGTTGAAGGGATATTGTACAGCTTGCTGTAGGCGTGCGCCAGCAGTTCGTTGCTCTTCTTGGTCGCAGCGTATAGACTGACCGGATTATCGACTTTGTCGTCAATGCTATAGGGAACCTTCTTGTTCGAGCCGTACACGCTGGAAGAGCTGGCGTAGACCAGGTGTTTCACACCATCCGATCCTCCGTCGTAACTGTGACGACAGGCTTCCAGAATGTTGTAGAAGCCGATAATGTTCGATTGGATATAAACGTCCGGATTGGTAATACTGTTCCGCACACCTGTCTGTGCAGCAAGGTTCACCACAATATCGAATGAATAATCTGAAAACAATCTTTCAATCAAGGGCTTATCGGCCAAATCCCCTTTCACGAAAAGGAACCGTGGGTCTTCAAGCTGCTCGAGACGCCATCGCTTCAACGAAACATCGTAATAGTCACTGAGGTTATCGAGACCGACGATTCTTGTCTCCGGTTCCGTCTGCAGAAGTTTCTTGACCAAATAGCTCCCGATAAATCCGGCAGCACCCGTCACCAGTACATTCATTCCATCAATCCCTTTTAAAAATATCCCGTGTATAAACCTTATCCTTTACATCATCCAATACACTGTCATAGCGGTTGGCGATGATGCTGTCGCACTGACTTTTGAACTGATCGAGGTCGTTCACGACTTTGCTGCCGAAGAAGAGGGTTCCATCTTCCAACGCAGGTTCGTAGATGATCACCTTAGCCCCTTTGGCCTTGATGCGCTTCATCACACCCTGAACGGAGCTCTGACGGAAGTTGTCGGAATTGGATTTCATCGTGAGTCTATAGACGCCCACGACAACCTCTTTCTCTTTTTCTTGATTCCACTGGCTCGAACCGGTATAATACCCCGACATTGTGAGTACGCGTTCCGCAATGAAATCTTTTCGCGTCCGATTGCTGTCCACGATGGCATGAATCAAGTTCTCCGGGACATTGGCATAGTTCGCCAGCAACTGCTTCGTATCTTTTGGAAGGCAATATCCACCGTAGCCAAAAGATGGATTGTTGTAGTGCATTCCGATGCGCGGGTCCAGACAGACGCCCTCGATGATTTCTCTGGTATTCAATCCCTTCGACTCTGCATACGTGTCCAATTCATTGAAATAGCTGATCCTGAGGGCTAGGTAGGTGTTCGCAAAGAGTTTGACTGCTTCCGCTTCGGAGAGTCCCATAAAGAGGGTATCGACGTTCTCCTTGATCGCGCCTTCTTTCAACAACTCTGCAAACTGACGAGCGGCCGCATCCAACTCTTCATCGCCTTCCGGCCTGCCGACAATGATCCGGCTTGGATACAAGTTGTCATACAGCGCCTTGCTCTCCCGAAGAAATTCCGGCGCAAAAAGGATATTCGGCACAAAGGTTTCGCAAGAGCCGTCCGGGACCTGTTCCCGCCAAGAAAACTTTTCCCGCACGGACTCCGTGTAGCCGACCGGGACCGTGGACTTGATGATCATAACAGCTTTCGGATTGACCCTCAACACTATGTCGATGACCTCCTCCACATGCGAAGTGTCGAAGAAATTCTTCTGCGGATCGTAATTCGTCGGTGTAGCAATTACAACGAAATCTGCCTGTTTATAGGCGGATTCTGCATCAAGTGTGGCTGTTAAATCTAACTGCTTCTCTGCCAAATACTTCTCGATGTATTCATCCTGGATCGGCGACTTCCGATCGTTGATCATGCGGACCTTCTCCTCTACCACGTCCACCGCCAGCACACGATGATGCTGGCTCAGGAGGGTCGCAATTGACAACCCCACATAGCCGGTACCGGCGACAGCGATATTCATAAATTGATAAACTTGATTTTCTTCAGCAGTTCCACATGCTTGATCTTGACGTCGAGGTACTGGTCCAACGGCTTGATCGTGTGGAGGTCGGAACCGACGATGTCGTAATAGCCGGCCTTGAGGAGCTTGTAGGCATTCTCCTGCGCCTTCGGGCCATACTGGCCGGTCAGGGAGAAGGTGTTCATCTGGAACACCACGTCCAAGTCCTTCAGCTTGCGGTAGTCATCGTCGTCCATGTAGAAGAAACGCTCCACATGGGCCAGCACCGGGTAGTACCCCGCGCGCTTGATCTCCTTCAGGATGTCCCGGAACCCCATCGGAGGGGTATAGTAGGAGGTCTCCACGAAGAGATGATCGCCTTTCTTGCCGATCGGAAGCAGATCGCCCGCCTCCAGGCGCTTCAGGAACAGGGTATCGAGCATATTCTCAGCCGCCAAGTGCAAGATGATCGGTCCGCGGTAGGCTTCCTGAAGCACCTCGAAACGCGCCCGCAGGTCCGCCGGCGTGTTCGGGAAATCCTCCATGATGTGCGGGGTCAGCCAGACCTCTTTCACCCCCATCGCCTCGTAGCGGGCGAGGACGGCGAGCGACTCTTCCTGCGTAGGTATCCCGTCATCGACGCCGGGCAGGAGATGCGAATGGTAGTCTATCAAGCCGCGGAAAAAATCCAGCTCCGCATAACTTTTCGAAGAAGGGAACGGCCACATCGCTTACTTGTTCTCCACCCGATCCAGCACGGAGTAGGGCGAATTGTTCGAGACGTACTCGGGCACCATTTCCTTCATCTTCGCCACCACCGCCATATCGTCAAAACTCCGCGCCAAAGCAATCAGATCCTGAATGTCGCGATTGACATCGTCGTAGGAATAGTGGCGCACCTTGGCCACGTAGATCATCTCGTTCTCCGTAGGGAGAGACGTCTCGGCGGCGTTCAAAACTTCTTCGTAGAGTTTCTCTCCTTTCCGGAGCCCGGTATATTCAATCTTCACGTTCGCCGCGCCTGCAAGCCGGATCATCCGCCGCGCAAGATCCGCGATCCGCACCGGCTTGCCCATGTCGAAGACATAGATCTCGCCGCCTTGCCCCTTGACGCAAGCCTCAAGCACCAGTTTGCAAGCCTCGGAAATCAACATGAAGTAACGGACGATGTTCGGATCCGTGACGGTCACGGGACCGCCCGCCTCAATCTGCTTCTTGAATATGGGAATGACCGAGCCGTTGGATCCAAGCACGTTGCCGAAGCGGGTGGTGACGAACTGCGTATGTCCGGGCACGAGGTTAGCAGTCTGCGCTTCGTTCAGGCTCTGCACGTAGATCTCGCAGAGCCGCTTCGAGCAGCCCATCACGCTCGTCGGATTGACCGCCTTGTCGGTCGAAATCATCACGAACTTTTTTACCCCGTGCTTGACCGCCAAATCCGCGACCACTTTGGTCCCGTAAACATTGTTCCGGATGCTTTCACAGGGGTTGTCCTCCATCATGGGGACATGCTTGTAGGCAGCCGCATGCAACACGACGACCGGCTGGAAATCCCGGAATATTTTTTCCATCTGCTCCGGTTCCGTGACCGAAGCGACCACTGTTGTGCAGGAGATTTCGGGATATCGGCTCATCATCATCAGGCGGATGTCATGCTGGGGCGTTTCCGCCTGGTCGATCAGCATCATTTCGCTGGGGTCCAACTCGGCAACTTGGCGCACGATTTCGCTGCCGATGCTGCCGGCCGAGCCCGTAATCAGCACCTTCTTTCCCTGGAAGGCCTCTCGGATGGCCTTCATATCGATCATGACCTCGTCCCGGGGCAGGAGATCGTCGATGCTCACTTCGCGCAGGGCGGATGCCTCGTCCGCTACCCCTTCCGTGAAATGGGACATGAAGATTTTGACCCCCGCATTCAAGATGTAATCCTGCAGTTCGCTGTCTTCACGAAACCGTTCGATCCGATTGTGCGCGACCAACACGGCATCGATGTTGCGATCCCGCAAGATCTGCGGCAGTTGGGGGTTGACATCGAATATCGGTTTCCCGAAGAGGTAGGTCCCCTGCGCCGACAGACTGGTGTCATGGGAAATGAACCCGCGCAACTGAAAGCGCTTCGGCTTCTCGGAACTGATGACCTCGGCCAGACCGACGCCGCCGTAGCGGATGCCGTAGATCATCACGTTCTTCGCGTTTCCGGTTCTGAAATAGGTATCGAAGATCAATTTCACCACAATCCGATACAGGCACATCAATCCGCAGGAGATGATTTCGACCGCAACAAAAAAGGAAAATCTGAGATGGATGAAGAACTTGCACGGCACAAATCTCCACAACAAGTCCAGCGCAAAGAAAACGAGCAGAGCCCAAAGGAAAACAAGGAGGATCTTGTGCAGATCTTGGAAAGACGAATGCCGCACGATCCCCCGGTAAGTCCGGAAAATCCGAAACAGGATGAGAAACACCGTCAGTTCAAGCGCGATGGTCGCTGTCAGGGGTTTCAAGTTCGCGCGCAGCGCGATGTACCCGTTCCCATACCAGTAGATCGCATAACTGACGAACGCGATGATGAACAGATCCATCAACAGGATCACCCAGTGCGGCAACGTCCATTTAGAAAAATAGGCATTCGCCACCCGGTAAAAGAAACCAGGCCTCAAACCTCTCTCTTGCTTCATTGTCAGGCGTCTTTGGAAGCTTTTGCTACTGCTTTGTCGGAATCTTTTCCGTAGTAGCCGTAATTCCCGTAACGACCATAGCGACCATAACGACCGAGACGTCCGTAGTAACTGTCTCCGGACTCGGTCCCGTTGAGGATGCAGGCGAGATTCTTGTACTCGCCGGTCTTGTAGAGTCTTTCCAATTCAGGGACCAGGGCTTTGTCCAGCAAGCCGGCGCGCATCACGAAGAGGGTCCTGTCGACGCTCTGGTTGATGATCTTGGCATCCGTTACGATGTCGATCGGCGGACAGTCGACGAAGATGTATTCGTACTCCTTGCGAAGTATCTCGATCGCTTTTGCAAACCGCTGGTCGGCAATCAGTTCGGCCGGATTCGGGGGAACCGTCCCGATGGGCAGGAAGTGCAGGGTCGGGTATTTGTCGAAAGAGAAGATCACCTTGTGGACATCATCTACCCGCTTGGCGAGATAGTCGCTCAGACCGATGCCCCGCTTCCCGAAAAAGGCGGAAGTGAAGCCCTTCCGAAGATCCCCGTCGATCAGAAGCACCTTCTTGTCCTTGATGGCCAGACTGACGGCCAGATTGAGCGTAACAAAGGATTTTCCGGAACCGGGATTGAAAGAAGTGACGCCGATCACGTTCCCGCCCTCACTCTGGGTCATGAATTCCAGATTGGTGCGCATGACCCGGAAGGCCTCGTTCACGATATTCCGGTTGCCGGGTTCCACGACCATCGTCACATCACCGTCGATGTACTCCTTCCGGCGGTAGGCGCGTAACGAAGCCTTGGATTTCTTCGCGAACTGCGGAATTTCGCCCAGGAAAGGCAGACTCAGCCGTTTCAGATCCTTCCGGCTGCGAACGCGCGTGTCAGTGACTTCCAAGAGATAGATGGCTCCAAGCGGAAGCAGCAAGCCCAGCAGGAAGGCAACCAGCAGAATGTTGGCTTTGCGCGGGGCAACCGGAGCCAGCCCGGAAATCGGGTGCTTGATGACGCGGGTATTGTAGGCGGTAAAGGCTTGTGAAAGTTCATTTTCCTCGCGCTTTTGCAGGAGGAAAAGGTACAAGGCCTGCTTGACCGTCTGCTGGCGCTCGACGGACAGCAGCTGCTTCGCCTGGGTCGGGTTGGCCGCGATCCGGGCAGTGTTCTCTCGGGAGGCTGCCTGCAGGTTATCGTATTGGGTGTTCAGTCCGACGATCTCATTGTCGATGGATTGGTCGATGGAACCCCGCATGGCGGAAAGGGCCTGGTCCATGTCCCTGACCAGCACGTTCTTCTCGCCGGAGTTGGCGACCAGGTTGTTCCGTTCGAGCAGCTGTCTGTTGTACTCGCTGATCTGAGACTCGATGCTGGGGTTGTTGATGCCCATATTCGCCGGAAGCGGCAGATACCGGTTTCCTTCGTTGGCCAGATAGTTCTTGATGTACCGAGCCATCTGGAGCTGGTTGTTCAGAGCCTGCATCTGCTGGTCAAGCACCGTGCTCTGGCTCATATACATACTGGCGGCCACCGCGACGTCAGGCAGCAGGTGGGTGGATTTGTAGGAGGAAATGTCGCTGTCCACCCCGGCCAGCTCGGTCTCGATGACGCGCAGACGGTCCGTGATGAAGATGGAAGTGGAGTTCGCGACTTGGTTCTTGTCTTTGATCCAGAACTCGTTGTAAACGCTGATCAGGGTGCCCAGAATGTCGGAGGCGCGCTGAGTGGAGACATCGTCGATCGCCAGGTTGATTACCTCGGAATTCTTATCGCTCAGGTTTACCTGCAGCGCGCGCAAAAACCGCCCGCAGGTCGAACGTTTGCCGGACTTGACGACATTTATCTCCTCCCCGAAGCCTTCCTGCGGATAATACATAGTCTTGGTGAATACGATGCGGCCGATCGGACTCGTCAGGGTGTCGCCCAGGGCACAGGACAAGGGTTCGGCATCCAACTTCTCGTCTTTCAACACGAAATCCCGCACCTGAAGGACGCTGTCAACCACCTGCATCGTAAAGGCGGCCGAGCGCTGGTCATCCACGTCCAGGAGTTCCGCCGTGATGGGCAGGGTTGTTCCGTACAGGAGGATCGGATGGAAAAGTCCGGGTTTGGTATACGACATATAGAGTTGCAGACGCTCCACCACCTGCGTCATCAAGTCGGAGGACTGGAAGGCGCGAACTTCGTTCTGCACCCTCGAATTAACCGTGAACATACCCAGGTTGCTGAAGTCTCCGATCTCATTCGAGATCGACTTCCCCTTGGAGTCCGATTTGATCTGGACCTCCGCCACCGTGTTGTACTTCGGAGGCGTCTTGAGAATATAATAGCCGGCGAGCAGCAGAGCGACCGCCAGCGACAAGACAAACCAGGGCCATTTTGACAGGCAGCGATCCAAAAGGGCGCGCAGTTGAATGGTCTCCTCCTGGGGAGCGGTGTTGTTTTCGAGATTCTCCATGATTATTTGCTGAGACTGTTGATAATAACAAGCGAGATGGACGACGCAAGCGAGGCGAGCGAAATCCAGAACGAAGTGGATCGGACGTTGTTGCCGTTGACCGTCGAATGACGTGCCCGGACACCATTCGGCTCCACGTAGATCACGTCCCCCTGCTGCAGGTAGTAGGCCGGAGAGTTGATCAGGCTTTCCATGGAACAGAGATCCATGGTGTGGCATTCCTGCACGCCGTCCTGGTTCCGGAACACGGTCACATTGTTGCGCTTTCCATAGATCGTGAGGTCCCCGGCCACGCTGAGGGCGTCCAGTACGGTGATCTCGTCCTTATCAATCGGATAGCGCCCCGGTTTGGTTACTTCGCCGAGCACCTGGTAATATAGATTCATGAATTCTACGGTCACGACGGCGTCGCTGGCCTGTCCCTGACGATTGAGCTCGTCCTTGATGGTCTGCGCGATCTGATCCCGCGTCATACCCTCCACCCTGATTCTTCCGAGTACCGGGAAGTCGATGCACCCTTTTTCATCCACTGTATATCCGGAAATATACCCCTGACTGTAGGCGGTCGTCCCCCCGATGGTGCTGGTGACGTTCTGCCCCAGCCGTTGGGTAACGTACGGCAGGTTGAACAGCGCGGTCAGCTTTTCCGAACTGGTGTTCACGATGATGGAGATCTTGTCTTTCGGACGAACCGTGATCAACTTGTGCGGGATTGTCCGCATCCCGTTCACGATCGCAGCGTCCTGAAAATACAAAATCCGCTTCGGCGTCGAGCAGGAGACTGCCAATGCCAGCGCAAATGTGACGTAAATGAATCTTTTTATTATCATAGCCTTTTGATTGTTTTTCAAGAAATAATTTCCAGATGGGCGGGGGGGATAAATCCCGTCGCGAATGCCGCGACCCCTTCCACGGTAACGATCAGTCTCCGGTCGCGGCGAATCCGCTTGATGTGACCTTCAAGACCCTTGAAGACCCCGTGTATAACCCGGACCCGGTCTCCCTGATGATACTCCGGCGCATCGTCGCCCAAATATTCCAAGCCGACATCCCGCAGTTCGCAGAGCCACATGAACTGATCCATCTGTTTGTCGGGGATTACCGCAGGCTTCCCGTCATCTGGATTCGTGTAGGATGCAATCCGGCCGGCAAATTTCATCTGCAAGGCCTTAAGCCGCTCCTCCGTGGTCTGCACGAACACCAGCGAACCGACCAGCGGTTCGTGCACCGAAACTTCCTGCCCGCGGATCTGCTTCTCCACCGTGTGCATGGGGATGAAGTACCGGATGGAATATTCATCGAGCGCCTCCTTGAAAGGCGAAATCCGGTTGTAAAAAACACGAATCCCGTACCAATGGATCTTGTCTTCTTTCTTACGCACAGCCTGCTCAAACATACACGTACAACCCGTCATTTTTCAACACATAATGCTTTCCCAAGACCCGGAGGTCTAGGCAGTAATACACGGTCGTCTGACTTTTTCATTCAGATCTCGGACGGCTCCAATCCAAGAGCGAAGTCCGTGACGATTTTACAAATATAAACAAGAAGTTGCACATTTGGAAAAAAAGTAGTCCCGCGCGATCAAATTTTCCAATCGATCGAAGCCTTTCCCCTTGAACGCAGATAGGCATTTGTCTTGGAAAAGTGCCGGCATCCGAAGAAGGCGCCGCCCGCCAGCGGGGATGGATGCGCCGCTTCGAGCACGAGGTGCCGGGCGGAATCTCGACAAAAGCACCGTAATCGGCGATGAGAACGACCTTGCCCTTGACGATGTCACCGACCTTGAGTTCGGAATCGAGGTTGTCCCAAGGATGCGGTGTAAGCTGCTTGTAACCCAGGGCGATGCGCTTCTGCTGCGCATCGAACTCCTTGACGACGACCTTGATCTTCTGGTCCAGAGAAACAACCTCTTCCGGACTGTCGATCCGTCCCCAGGAAAGATCGGTAATGTGAACGAGACCGTCCACACCGCCCAAGTCGACGAACACGCCGTAATTGGTAATGTTCTTGACGGTTCCTTCAAGAATCTGACCTTTCTCCAGCTTGCTGATGAGTTCTTCTCTGCGCTTCTCCTGCTCGGCCTCGAGAAGGGCTTTGTGTGAAACAACCACATTGCGGAACTCCTGGTTGATCTTCACAATCTTGAAGTCCAGGGTCTGGTTGACATACGCGTCGTAGTCGCGGATCGGCTTGATGTCAATCTGCGAACCCGGCAAGAAGGCCTCGATGCCGAACACGTCGACGATCATACCGCCCTTCGTGCGGGTCTTGATGAATCCCTTGACGATCTCGTCGTTGTTGGCGGCTTCGTTGATCCGATCCCAAGACTTGAGGGCGCGCGCCTTTTTGTGGGAGAGGAGCAACTGCCCCTTCCTGTCCTCGACGGACTCCACGAAGACTTCCACCTTGTCCCCGACCTTGAGGTCCGGATTGTAGCGGAACTCAGGCGTAGGAATGACGCCTTCGCTCTTGTATCCTATGTTGATAATCACTTCCCGCTTGGAGATCCCGGTAACCGTACCTTCGACCACTTCATTTTCGACCACCTTGGAGAGGGTCTGGTCATAGGCTTCTTCAATCTTCTTCCGATCCTCAATCCCATAGACTTCGGTGCTGCCTTCAAAGGCTTCCCAATCAAAATCTTCCGAGGCTACGGACGCATTGAGAAGTGACCTTCTCGTTGTTTCTTTTTCCGTCACGGGCTCTTCCTTTTCCGCCACAGGCTCTTCTTTTTCCGCCGCAGGCTCTTCTTTTTCCGCCGCAGGCTCTTCTTTTTCCGCCACAGGCTCTTCGGCCTTCGGCGCTTCAACAGGGACAGTTGCTTCAGCAGGGGCGGCTGCTTCAGCAGGGGCCTCCACTTGGGTTTCTACGGTCTCAGGAGCGGCCTCTACAGGAGTTTTCACTTCCTCGACAGGCGTCTCTTCGACCACATTCTTTGTTTCTTCTGACATAATTTGTAAATAAGATAACTAGTTGTTGGACATTATATTCATTGCCCTCTCCGCATGGCCGGTAGGCACGGCAGTGAAAAGCGTGCAAAAATAGAGAAAAATATCTGATTTGCAAAAAGTTCTGAAAGAAAATCAGAGCATTCTATTCTTCTTAAACAAATAGAGGGAGACTCCGATCAAAAGCAGCATAACGCCGATGATCGCGATCCAGGCCCACTCTTTCCTCATGAACGGCAAGGCCACGTTCATACCGTAGAAGCTCGCCACAAGGGTCGGAGGCATCAGGAGAACGGAGACCAGAGTGAAGATTTTCATGATCTTGTTCTGATCCAGGTTGATCAAACCGACCACCGTATCCTGGAGATATTCCAGCCGCTCGAAACTGAAGTCAGAATGCTTGATCAAGGAGGTGATATCCTGCAGAATCACGGTGAAACGAGGCTCCAGTTCCGCGGGATACTTGTCGCTCTTGAGCAGGTTGGAGAGCAGCCGCTGCTTGTCCACGATGTTCTCCCTGACCCGCATCGTGTTCTCCTGCAGCTGGTTGATGTCCAGGAGGAAGTCCTCGTTGATGTCCTCCTGCTTGTTGATCCGCTTGCCGTACTGCGAGATCTCCTTGCCCATAAGCTCGATCATATCCGCATCCAGGTCGACACGCTGGTCCATGATGCTCGCGAACACCGAATAGCCATTCTTATACTGTTGCGGCATCGCAACGATCCGCCGCTGCAATTCAGTGAAGCTGCGCAGGGGAACCTCGCGCAGGGTGGTCAGACAATTGCCCACGAAGGTGAAGGAAACGGGCTCGATCGTGTAATCCTCAGGGCCCGGCATCAGGAAGTTGGTGTTCGCGAAGATCGCTTCCTTCGACTCGGAGAAACGGGAAGAACTCTCGATTTCCTCCGCTTGGGCGCGGCTGGGAATCTCAATGCAAAGGAAGTCGTCGACGGAATGCTTTTCGTCCCCGGAAGGGGCGAGAAGGTCGATCCAAAGGACCTGATTCTTATCCATCTTGAAAAGCTCCGTTTCAGACTGCGATACCAACAGTTTGCCGTCCTGTCTGTAGAAGATAACGATCATACTCTTCCTGTTTTTCCCGGCCCATTCGTCGGAAGGGTTCAACTTCGTGTCCCTGACATTACGGAGAAGTCAGTTTGCAAAAATACGAAATAATTTTCAAATACTGTGAATATCTCCCGGTAAACCGACACCAATCATTGACTACCGTCTAGACGAAATCCAGGAGGATGTTCAGTCCGATCAGGATCAGCACGATTCCTCCTACCACTTCCGCGATTTTTCCGAACTTTTCACCGATCTTGCTACCCAGGGGCATTCCGATCGCAACTGAAAGGAACGTAAAAAACAAGATGGCGGTAGAGACCAACAGGGCTTCTGCCGCTTCTGCTTTTGCCAGGGACATGGAGATGCCCACCGCTAGCGCGTCGATGCTGTCGGCTACGGCGGCGATCAGCAGGTTCCGGATGCCGTCAAGATTGGCGCACTCCCTTCGCTCTTTATCCAAGCCATTTTTGATCATCGAGCCGCCGACGTAGAGCAGGAGGAGAAAACCGATGATATCCCCCGCTTTCTGAAGGTTGCCGGCGATTAAATTGGCAAAGCCCCATCCTACCAAAAAGAATCCGGTCTGCACGACCGCAAACACGAGCCCCACGCGGAGGATGTGGCGCAACTTCACCTTCCGGACCGTGACACTCGCGCAGAGGGCGACCGCAAAGCAGTCGGCGCAGAGAGAAACGGCCAGCAGGACGGCTTCCAGAATTCTCATCAGGGCTTGAAGATTTGACGGTTGACAATCGAGCGTCCGAGTGTCAACTCATCGGCATATTCCAGATCATCCCCGAAACCGAGTCCCCGAGCGAGGGAACTCACCTTGATCCCGTAAGACTCGATCTGACGATAGATGTAGAAAGAGGTCGTCTCCCCTTCCACGTCTCCCCGGAGCGCGAAGATCATTTCCACTTCCTCCGGTGCGGCTCCTTCCGCGCGCGCCATCGACCCGATCCGTTCCACGAGTGCCCGGATCGTGAGGTCCGAAGGCCCGATGCCGTTGATGGGCGAAATGATCCCGCCCAGCACATGATAGACCCCGTGGTACTGCCCCGTGTTTTCGATGCTCATCACATCCCTGACGTTTTCCACAACGCAGATCGTACGGGTTTCCCGGGATTTGTCGGCGCAGATCGAGCAGACTTCTTCATCAGAGATCATCCGGCAGATACGGCAATATTTCACCTCGTCGCGGAGACGGTTGACCGCGGCGGTGAAATGATGCACGTTCTCTTCAGGCTGCCGCAACAGATGCAGAGCGAGCCGCAGCGCGCTTCGCTTTCCCACGCCGGGAAGGGAACTGATCGCTTCGACAGCATCCTCAAGCAGACGGGACGGATATTTGTCTTGAAAATTCATGCTTGCAAAGTACCGTTATGATAGGCGGCTATCGCCGCGCGGACCTGACCGTATTCCAGCAACAGTTTGCGCGCAAAGCCATAATCTTCGATTCCGGTCGCCTCCATAATCATCCGCGTGCCCCGGTCCACAAGTTTGTGATTCGTGAGTTGCATATCCACCATCTTGCTACCTTTAACATGGCCCAAGCGGATCATGACGGCGGTTGATATCATGTTCAGCACCAATTTTTGCGCGGTTCCCGCCTTCATCCGCGTGCTCCCGGTCACGAATTCCGGACCGACCACCACTTCGATGGGAATCTCGGACACTTCCGCCAGCGGAGAACCCGCATTGCAGGTGATGCATCCGGTTAACATCCCGTTCGCGCGAGCACGTTGCACCGCGCCGATCACATAGGGCGTCGTGCCCGATGCGGCGATCCCCACCACGATGTCGTCGCGCTTCGGTTCATACGGCTGCATGTCCCGCCAACCGCCGTTCGGATCATCCTCGGCTCCTTCGACGGCGTTCCGGATCGCCGAGTCTCCGCCGGCCATGAGGCCGATGAAGATGTCGTGAACCCCGTAGGTCGGCAGAATCTCCGAGGCATCCACGATGCCCAGACGGCCGCTGGTACCGGCGCCCAGGTAAAAAACCCGCCCGCCGCGGCGAATCCGTTCTACGATCCCGTCCACAAGTTCCTTGATGGCGGGAACGGCAGCCGAAACCGCCACGGGAACATTCCGATCCTCAGCGTTGATCGCTTCAAGGATCTCCAACGTGGACATCTTGTCCAGATCGTTGTAGTGGGAAGATTGTTCAGTCGTTCGCATGGTATGCTACGAGCCCCTCCATCGGAGCGGTGATAATTTTGCAGAACTTGATGCCGTAGGGTTCGGCGACCCGCCGGAGAATTTCCCGTAGGGCATAGCCGAAGCCGCCGACCACGCCGACCGGATGGGCATCGACGGGGTACTGCTTCAGCGCCCGTTCGATGAAATCCCGGAAATTCCCGTCTACCAGGTCCCGAACATATTTGCTGGAGCCGTACCGCTCTACGATCCACGGCGCGAAGGATCCTAGGTACTTGGACGGTGCGTCGCCCTTGTAGACGTTCTTCACGACCGTCAGGTAATCAACCGGGAAATCGCCGGCGAACTCCAAGGCGATCGGTTCCGGAACCAATCCCTTCAGGAAGTCCGACATGAAGAGTTTTCCGAGGCGCGCCCCGCTCCCTTCATCCCCCAGGATGAATCCGGCGGATCGTACGTTCTGGACGATCTTCTCCCCATCGTAGAAGCAACTATTCGAACCGGTTCCCAAGATGGCAGCGATGCCGTGCTTGCGACCGCAAACCGCGCGAGCGGCTCCGAGCAAATCGGAGGCATATTCCAACACAGCATCGGGAAAGAGGGCACGGAAAACCCCGTCCAGAACAAAGGCAGACTCGGGTACCTGCTCCCCTTCGCGAGCGATCAGGCCGGCCGCATAGAAATGCACCGAATCGACTGACCCCGCAGCACCGAAGCCCGGGATCTGTGTTTCGAAGGCGGAGACCGCCGCTTCGACGATCTCCCGGACGGCCTTGGCTGGCATGGTAGAAAGATTGATTCCCTCGGTCCGCACGTAAACGGGTTTCCCCTTCCGCTCAACCGCGCACCAATCGGATTTGGTGGCACCGCTTTCAACGATGATTGTCATGTCGGATCCTTTTTATCGTGTTTGCAAATATACCTTTTTTTACCCATTCCTCCATCGCAGATTGCTCACGCGGAAACATATTCCCCGCGCCGCATCCAATGGAACCACCCGTAGACGGCGATGAGCACATAGGCGCCGTACAGTCCGGCCATCCAGTACATCCGGGTTCGGAGGCAGAGGATCGTGAGCAGGGTGTCGGCGAGAATCCAAATCAGCCACTGCTGGGGATAGGCCTTCGCAAGCCAGTACATGGCAATCGCGCACATGACGGCCACAACGGCATCCAAGTTCGACTCGGTGCCTCCGAGCAATCGCAAGGCCACGATCAGGGCAGCGGAAGCGACGACGAACACCACGAGACTCCACAGGGCCGTCCGGGTGTCCAGCTTTCGCAGATGGATCGTCGCGTCGGTCTTGCCGGCAGCCCGGTCCGTACGCAGTTTGGAGGCAGCCTTTCGCCACTGGATGATCCCCCAGACAGACATGCCTACATAGTAGAGATTCAGAATCATCTGCGCCCACACCTGTTGTACGCCGAACGAAAAGGCGCAGGACAGCCCCATCGCGATGCCGAAGAACCACATCAGGTTCTTTTGGAGCACTTCGAGGACAATGTAGATGACTCCGGTCACCAAAGCAAAGATCTCGATCGCCTGAATGATAGTTTCCATATATTGCAAATATAGCAAACCTGACGGAAAGGATTATAATCGCAGGGCATAACTTAATCGCCACTATAACCGATTTTCCCATCGATTGTAGCTGAAGTTTACTTCAATTTTAGCTGATGTTCCCTCCGATTTATAGTTGATGTTCCCTCCGAATCATAGCTGACGTTCACTTCGATTGTAGCTGATGTTCCCTCCGATTTACAAAATGCAGGCACGGCAAAGTCGTCTGGGGTGCCGCAAAATGCTGATTCGCGTGTAAAGAATGCCCCGTTTCCGGGGGGTATTAGCACGCACAAATGCCTCCTACCCCCTTCCAGACCAGATCCCCGTTCCCGACTTTTGTAAATTCGGGAAGCAGTGGGATCGACCTGAAATTTTCCACCTTCAACCGCTTGACCATCAGACGTAAGTTGGGAAGCAATGGGATTGGAAAGGAAAAGACGGGAGGTAGAAGAGGAGGGAGATTCGCAGCGGGAGAAGAGGTAGTACAGGTGGGCAGGAAAATGCGAGCAGGGTGCTCGATTATGGCGGGGAATTGTCGTACCTTTGTTCTGCCCCGGGAACGGGGTGAACGCTGGGAGGTGATCGGACCGATAACAGTGCAGGAACAAATTTGTAGAATGAAAGATTTTGCGGCAATAGATTTCGAGACGGCGAACGAATGGCCGTCGAGTGTGTGCAGCGTGGGGCTGGTGGTGGTACGGGACGGGATCGTCACGGACCGCTTCTACAGTCTGATCCACCCGGAACCGGAATATTTCAAATGGTTCTGCCAGCAAGTACACGGGTTGACGGAAGAGGATTGCGCCGACGCGCCGATCTTTCCGGAAGTATGGAAGCAGATCGCGCCGCGCATCGCCAGGCAGCCGAGTCTATTCGATGCATCCGGTCTCGGAGAGGATTCCGCGCCTCGCTTCTACGACGAGATCCCTGCATTGCCGCTGGTAGCGCATAACAGTCCTTTCGATGAAGGGTGTTTGCGCGCGGTGTTCCGGGCATATGGCATGGACTATCCCGACTATCGGTTCCACGACACCCTGCGCGCGTCGCGACGCCATTTCGGAACGCGCCTGGGGAATCATCAACTGCAAACGGTGGCAGCCGCCTGCGGATACGATCTGCTTCGTCATCACCACGCTCTCGCCGATGCCGAGGCCTGCGCCGTCATCGCCCTGAAAATACTGTAATCGTTTCTGAATATGCTGCCGTCCGGGCCTGGACAAAGCGCCGGGGAGTCTCCCAGGACGGGAATACCGGGAATCCGGGCCTGGCAGGGGGCAAAAACACCGGGCCAAGACCAAAATCACAGCAATCCGGGCCTGGCAGGGGGCAAAAACACCGGGCCAAGACCAAAATCACAGCAATCCGGGCTTGAGCAGCGTGCCGGGAAGCACCCCAGGACAGAAACCCCGGGAATCCGGGCCTGGCAGGGGGCAAAAACACCGGGCCATGACCAAAATCACAGCAATCCGGGCCTGAGCAGCGTGCCGGGGAGCCTCCCAGGACGGGAATACCGGGAATCCGGGCCTGGCAAGGGGCAAAAACACCGGGCCAAGACCAAAATCACAGCAATCCGGGCCTGAGCAGCGTGCCGGGGAGCACCCCAGGACGGGGCGGACGGACTGGCGGGCGCCAAGGCCGAAGCAGACAAAAAAATCTATAGGAGGGGCGGAACCGAAAGAAACAAAAAAACTTTGCAATCCTTTTTTTCGAGCCCTTGCACAGGTTGCCGAACCTGCTAACTTTGCTGCCGATGGAACAATCCATCCTAAAAACTTAGATTATGAAAACACTCCTTGAGGTCACCATCGATGACCAGATGCACGCCCGCTTCCATTGTCCCTCCGAACCCTCGGACGACATTGAACTGTTCAACGAAGCGTTCGTTTCTTTCCTCTTCTATCCGGATATCCCTAAAATGGAACAGGCCGTTCATGCGGTCCGACTGCTTGCGATGGCGGAAGTCTGCGCCTGCATGCAGCCTATGCAGACCCTCGCCTTCATCCACCGGGAAGCTGAAAACCTCATCCCAATCGCAAGAATGGCCATCCAAGAATTGAACAAGCGCCTTGCTAGCCAAGGAGCGGTGATCAAATAATCTCCGGAAATCATGAAAACCTTGTTGAAAGTCACCCGTGACCGAGACGGAAGACTATCCTTCGAATCGGACTTCCCCACCGAGATGGAAGAAGTGGATGCCTTCGAACTGATGTTCTATCTGAAGTTGGGGATGATGGATCACTTGCGCGGAAAAGAGGAGCGGGCACTGATCAAGACCGTACGTTCCCTCTACCTGGGCACGCTGCTGATCGCAAAAGATCCGAAGCGCGAGATGAAACGGATTTGGAAGAAAATGATGCGGGTTTTTCCGTTCTTCGAAGAAATGCAGGACAAGATGCTTGCCTCGGGACTGCTCCGGCCGGATCCTGCCGACCGCAAGCAGCCATATTCCTAGATGGGCACCGTAGAAAACCCCGGCAGAAACGTCTGGTCAGACCGCCCGGTCGCAGGATACGCACACATCTACTCAGACGGGACGAGTATACCCTTGCTCGGCCAGAGCCGTCGCGACAACATCGACCTGATGAATATGCTCGCTGTCTCTGCCTTCACCTGCCGCGTCCGTTTACTGGTGATCTGCTTGATGTCCACACATTTCCATGTTATCGCCGAGGGGCCTGATATGTGCTGCCATCGGTTCATGCGATCGATGAACCGGAAGCTGGACCTCTTCATCAGCCGGAAGAAATTGCGGAATACTCTAACGGGTTCCATCCGAGTCGCGATGGATCCGATCCACACCGAGACGGAACTCATGAGCAAGATCATATACGTCTACCGGAACCCGATCGCGGCGGGTTATCCAAGAATGCCTTGGGAATATGAATGGGGTTCCGGGGATATCTATTTCGTGGATCACAAGGCAAAATCGCTGATCGGTCGGCCGCTGCATACATGGACTGTCCGGGAGCAGCGTCTGCTTTTCCACACGCACATCAAACTTCCCCAACTCTGGAGATGCTCGGATGAGGGGCTGATTCTGCCGCACAGCTATCTGGCGTGGGACCTGGTGGAAGAACACTTCAAGAACCCGAAAATCTTTCTGGCCTTCCTGCATCAGAAAAAAGATGTCGAAGCGGCGATTGACCGAGAATGCGCGGGAGGGATGATTCAAAGGGCCAGCGAGACACAACTCAGGGTGGAAGCCCGTGAAGCGTTCCGGAATCTGTTCGGGAATTTGTCGTATCCGCAGGCCAGCCTCGAACAGAAGATGGTCATTGCCCAGAAACTCTGGGCTGCGCGGCGAACCTTTTCGCTTTCCATACTCAGCCGGGTCACCTTGGTCGACAAACATATTCTTGAAGCAGCCTTCGGAGTCAAGAAATGATCTTTTGCCACAGGCAGGCGCTCTGACTTGAATTGGGAGGAACCATCAGGACCGTTATGGCGAAAGATATTTACAATTGTCGGGAACGGGGATCGAGCTTAGAAGGGGCCAGGAGGCCTTTGTGCGTGCTAACACCCCCCGGAAACTGGGCATTCTTTACACGCGAATCAGCATTTCGCGGCACTCCAGACAACTTCGCCGTGCCCAGCTTTTGTAAATCTGCGGGGCAGAAAGACAGAAGGGCAGAGGACAGGGGGCAGAAGGGCAGAAGGACAGAAGGCAGAAGGACAGAAGGACAGAAGGGCAGAAGGACAAGGGCAGGGGGCAGAAGGACAAGGGCAGGGGGCAGAAGGACAGAAGGCAGAAGGGCAGAAGGACAAAAGGGCAGAAGGCAGAAGGACAGAAGGCAGAAGGGCAGAGGACAGAGGGCAAAAGGACGAGAGCCGGGGCAACGAAAGAGGCCGTATTCCTTGCAAGGAATACGGCCTCGATATCAGAATGCCGGAATGTTCAGCAGGATCCGAAATGCCGGAATGTTCGGCAGGATCCGGCAACGGGGATTATTCGGCCTTGCCGTCGGACCCGAGAACGTTGACGATCTTGTGCATGTAGAGCTTCTTCATCTCGTCGCGAGCCGGCCCGAGGTACTTCCGGGGATCGAACTCGCCCGGTTTCTCGGCCAGGACCTTGCGGACCGCAGCCGTCATAGCGAGACGAGAATCTGAATCGATGTTGATCTTGCAGACCGCGCTCTTGGCCGCGTCGCGGAGCTGATCCTCGGGAATGCCGATCGCATCCGGCAGCTTGCCGCCGTACTGATGGATCATATCCACATATTCCTGCGGAACCGAAGAGGACCCGTGAAGAACGATCGGGAAGCCGGGAAGGTTCTTCTCGATCTCACGCAGCACGTCGAACGCAAGCGGAGGGGGAACCAGCTGGCCGGTCTTGGGGTCGCGGGTGCACTGTTCCGGCTTGAACTTATAGGCTCCGTGGGACGTTCCGATGGAAATCGCGAGGGAGTCGCAGCCCGTACGGGTGGCGAAGTCAATGACCTCTTCCGGACGGGTGTAGTGGGATTCCTCTGAGGAAACCTCATCTTCGACACCGGCCAGGACACCCAACTCAGCCTCGACCGTCACATCATACTTGTGCGCATAGTCAACCACCTGCCTGGTCAGGGCAACGTTCTCCTCATAAGGCTTGGAACTGGCATCGATCATCACGGAAGAGAAGCCGAAGTCCACACAGCTCTTACAGGTCTCGAAGGTATCACCGTGATCCAGATGGAGGGCGATCTGCGGACGCTCCCAACCCAGTTCCTTGGCAAATTCAACCGCACCCTGGGCCATGTAGCGCAGAAGCGTCTGGTTCGCGTAGTTACGCGCGCCCTTGGAAACCTGGAGGATGACCGGGGACTTGAGTTCGGCAGCGGCCTGGACGATCGCCTGGAGCTGTTCCATATTGTTGAAATTAAAAGCGGGAATGGCATAACCACCCTTTAGAGCCTTGGCAAACATCTCTCTGGTGTTGACAAGACCAAGTTCTTTGTATGAAATCATAACTATTAAGGATTTAGATTTTTTTTGAACTAACCGTAGGATTTTGATTGATTCAAAACCTATGCAAAAATAGTCAAAATTTGGCAAACGACCTATTATTTTCGCATAATATCCGCCTTGCGGATCGCAAATCAGACGGAATAGCCGGACACGGAAGCAAGAACGATTCCCCTCAAATTTCAGTTAATTATTATTTTATCGTAATTTAGACACCCCGAAAAAAGCGTAAACGATGAACTACATGAGCGCCGACGAGGCTATGTCCCTCGTCAAATCAGGAAACTCGGTCTTTTTCCAAGGAAGCACATCCGTCCCGGTCATTCTGCAGGAAGCCCTGGCCCGGCGCCACGCGGAACTCAGGGATGTGAAAATCCTTTCGGGCTTCAACGTGACCAAGGGGGTCGCGCCATTCTGCAAGCCGGAATACAAAGATTCCTTCGTGGTGAACAGCCTGTTCCTGTGCGAAGACCAGCGGGAATATGTAGCCGAGGGCTACGGCAGCCTGATCCCCGGTTTCCTGAGCGACATCTCGAAGCTGATCCGCCACCGTGAGATCCCGGTCGATGTGGCCTGCATCAACTGTTCGCCGCCGGACGAAAACGGCTACTGCAGTTACAACATCGCCGCAGACCTGACCCAACCCGCGGTCGAAGCCGCGCGGATCGTGATCGCCCAAGTCAACAAGAACATCCCATACCTCTACGGGACGGCAATGATCCACGAAAAGGCGATTACGGCAGCCGTTGCCTGCGACGACCCGCCGATCGACCTGCAGTTCGGGGAGCCGACCGAGATCGAGATCGCGATCGGTACCCACATCGCTGCAGAGATTCCGGACGGCGCGACCCTCCAGATCGGGGTCGGGGGTATTCCGAACGCGACCTTGAACGGGCTGCGCGACCACCGGCACCTCGGCCTGCACACCGAAGCCATGACCGACGGCGTATTCCGCCTGATGCAGTCCGGCGTGATCGACAACTCCCGGAAGAAATACGAACCGGGCCGCAGTGTCGCTTCGCTGGCGCTCGGCTCGCGCGAGATGTACAAGTTCATCGACCGCAACCGCGACTGCGTCTTCTTTGACGTGGGCGTCACCAACGACCCAGCCATCATCCGTCAGAACCCGAATGCGGTCGCGATCAACTCCGCCATCGAAGTCGATCTGACCGGGCAGATCTGCGCCGACAGCATCGGGGAAAAGATCTTCTCCTCCGTGGGCGGCCAACACGACTTCATGTACGGCGCATCCCTGTCCGAAGGAGGCAAGACCTTCATCGCGATGCCGTCGCGCACTTTGGGCGGCCACAGCAAGATCGTCGCCCGTCTCGCGCCCGGAGCGGGCGTCGTGACGACCCGTTTCCAGACCCAGTATGTGGTCACGGAATATGGCTGCGTGTACCTGCGGAACAAGAATTTAGCGGAGCGCGCCAAGGCGCTCATCTCCATCGCCCATCCGGATGACCGGGAAGCGCTGGACCGAGCCGCAGCGGAACGGTTCGGCTACATCTATCATCGGCTCTCAATGCGTCCGTAGGCAGTTGCCAAGGACATATATTTTCGCGCGACCCGCCCCTTACGATCGATTTGCAACACATTGGGCAGGACGGAAAGATCGAAGTCTTGGAACAAGGCGTTCGCCAATTCCGGCTGCTCCGCCAGGACTTCGTCCACATTCACCCGGACGATGACGGGACGCCGACAGCGCGGCGCAGCCTTCCGGAGGGAATCCGCCGCCGCCAACTCCGCCTCGCAAACCTCGCAACCTTCCGTGAAGAAAAGCAGGTACCCGCCCCGCCGCTGCAACTTTTTCCAGCCGTCGATCGGCATGTCGGGAAGCTTCGTTCCGACCGCTGCCCGCGAAAGCAGATCCATCATCATCTCCGCCAGCCCCACGACATGCAGGCTGTCGTCCGCCGTGTTCCAGATGTCCGGACGCGAAAGCACATATTCCCGGATAAAAGGCACAGCCCCGTTCCGGAACACCTCCTCGGACCGCATGGCAAGCCAATAGAGATAGTCCCCTTCCAGGTGTTTGAAGGACAGGGTATCGCCCCGGTCGAGGGTGCGCTGCCGCAGCAGATCCGCAATGTGGAGGACATCCTCCGTCCGGAGCGTGTCCCCGTAAGTCGCGACTAGCCGGTCGAACAGGCCCAGCGCCTCCTCGCCGCCATATTCATACGGCTGCGGAGCGAACACCAAGTCGATCAGTTGCTGCAACGCGGTGACGTCCAGGCCCCGGCCGATGATAATCCCGCTTGGGTCGATCAGGAAGATCCGGGGGGTCTGCAGCACGGCGTATTTCCGCTGGAAGTCCGAGCGCACCTCGGGATCCCAACCGTGAAAGAGGCGTGCCGCAGAGGCCGTCAACCGCATCCGGGTCGCGCGCCAGTCCGCCCAGGCCTCCGCATCACTGCCGGTGTAAACCGCATAGACATCGAGCGGAAAGTCGTTTTCGTTCAAAAGGTTGCAGAGCTGGACCACCTCAAGCTTGCACTTGGCGCAATCGGTGTCGTAGAAAAACAGAACCCGGTAGCGTTCGGAGACTCCTCCGACGCGCAGGGAATCCCGACTAACAGTGCTTTCGGAAGGCCGCCGGGCTTCCAAGCCCGCGTCACCGGAGGCTGCTTGTTGTCCGGGATCGTCCTCTGGGGTGGCCAGAACGAGCTCGGGGGCCGGCATGCCCAGCAGCGACCGGCGGTTGAAATCCGCGAATATGCGAACATTGATCCGGTCGATTTCGCTCCGGCCGCCAACCTTTCCGGGCAGGATCCAAGTATCGGCCACATGGACCGAAACCCCTTCGTCCCCCATCAGATTCGATGCGAGATAGGCATCGTAAATCGTCCAGGCGACATGGTCGCGGAGCGGTCCTTCCGGCGTATTCTCAATCAGAAAATCGCATTCCTCATTCTTGACCTCGACCGGCTCTGCCTCCAGGGTCTTGAAATAGGCAGCCAGCCGGGCGTCCAGCGCCTGCAAAACAGCGGAGTCCGGAACCGAGGCGGACTGCACGCTGCCGGGCGGAAGATACGGCCCGCCGGTCTGGGCAAACGCCAACGGCGCGAGGGCCGCCAAAGCGAAGAATACGAACCTGGTCATCACACTTTCGGGAGCACGACGCCCTCCGGAATAAACTGCGACGTGTCACCTCGGTGCCGCACCACATCCCGCACCGCCGAAGAAGAGATGTGGGCATATTCCTGGGCAGTCGGGATGATGATCGTCTCGAGTTCGGGATACAAGTGGCGATTGGCGTCCGCGATCGACTGCTCGTTGTCGAAATCCGTCATATTCCGGACCCCCCGGACGATGTGCCGGAGACCCAATTCCCTACAGATGTCCGCAGTCAGCCCGTCGTACTGTACGATGGTCACCCCTTGCATGCCGCGGGTGGCCTGGCGGATGATGTCCAACCGCTGCTCCATCGTGAAGAAGCCGCGCTTGTCCTGATTCACACCGACCGCGACGATCACTTCGTCGAACATGGTCAGCGCCCGCGTCAGGATGTTCAAATGGCCGGATGTGAACGGATCGAAGGATCCGGGGAACAAAGCTTTTCTTTCCATATTCCTAGGCAATGAATTTCAAGATATCGGTAAATACTTCGGGGTTTTCTTCGTGCAAAATCTCGTGGCGGAGAGTCGGATAGAGTTTGCTCCGCACCTGCGTGTAGCCGCGCGCCTTCATGAAATCGACCGCCTTTCCGAAATCCTTGTCACTGACGCGGCAGGGGTCGTTGCCCCCGGACAGGAAGAGGATCGGCAGTTGCGGATGCGCCATCTTCCAGCCGGCCGGGCCATAGCAATCCCGCATCAGACGGAGCAGCCCTTGGAAGCCGTTGACCGTGAAACAGAAGCCGCAGTAGGGATCCTGAATATAGCCGCGGACATTTTCAGCGTCCTTGCTGAGCCAGGCGAAGGGACCGGCGGCTTTGAAAGACTTGTTGAAGGAGCCGAAGGTCAGGTTGTTCAGCATCTTCGAGCGGTGACGGCTGCCGCGGATGGCTCCGATCAGGCCGGCGAGGACAAGTCCGGCGCCCTTCATGGGATTGTCGGAGGGGCTGCCGCAGAGCAGCAGACGCTGAATCGAGTCGTCGTACCGCTTCGCGAAGGACCGCGCGATCAGGGAACCCATGCTGTGCCCGAAGAGGGTCACCGGAAGATTTGGATATTCCTGCCGGGCCCAGTCGTGGATGACCTTGATGTCTTCCACCATCGCCAGCCAGCCGCCGTCGTAGAGATACCCCAAGTCGTCCTCGGACTTGACGGATTCGCCGTGTCCGCGCAGGTCGCTGACCACGGCGACATAGCCGTTCGAGGCCAGGAATTCCATGAATTCGTAATAGCGTTCCTTGTGCTCCGCCATTCCGTGCACGATTTGGACAAGCCCCTTGGCCGGCGTTTCCGGCGCGCACACCGCTACGGCGAGGTCCAGCCCGTCCGCAGATGCCTTGATTGTCAATGTTTTCATATTCTTACGTGTCGCTTTGAATATCCTCCGGTTTCAGCGGCTCGAAAGCCCCGTGCTTGGCTTCGAAGATCACCGTGCCCGGCTCCAGCGGCTCGATCGTGTGCCACTGCCCCGCCGGAATCTGCACGCCAACATTCTCGCCGCCCGCCCGCAGTGTGATGGCATCGGTCTGGTTGCCATCCTCATCGAAGAACAACTCCCGCACACTCCCCCGCAGCACCAGCACCGTCTCCGATGTGTCCAGATGCCGATGCACCGGCACCACCGTCCCGAGAGCCAGGGCGTTCAGCATCCGCTGGGAACCATCCGCGGGCGACGTCCGCAAATCGAAGTGTTGCCGCAGCCGCGGATTCTCCTTCGCCGCCGCCGACAACGCATCCAGAAATTTTTGGTTGATGGTCATATCTTATGAATATTATCGTATGTCTTTCCGGCTCGGGGACATGTTCTTCCCGGCTCGGGGGCACGTTCCTCACCCCGCCGCCTCAAGCCCCGCGCCGAAAATGCAGGTAAATGTACACATATTCACGGGTTCCTCAAAATCTTGGCCGAAGGGAATCCCAAACCCCGCTCAGCTGCCGCCCGGAAAGGCGCCCCAGGACCGAAATTGCGGGGATCCGGGCTTGGGTCGGGTCCGGAGAGGCGCCCCAGGACCGGAAACACGGGAATCTGGGCTTGGTAGGGGGCTGGAAGGGCATCCCAGGACGGGAATCACGGGGATTAGGGCTTGGCCACCGCCCGGAAGGGTATCCCAGGACCGGAAATGCGGGAATACTGGCTTGGCTAACACCGGCTGCCCTCGGAACAATTCCGGATTTACAAAGTGCGGGCACGCTGATCCAGCTCCCAGGGCTGTACAGGGCATATGAGCGTGAAAGATCAGTCAAAATATTCGCCCTCTTTTCACACCGATCGGCCTCCCAGGCCCCTCTGCACCAGAATGCCGTGCCCGGGTTTTGTAAATCCCGAAGGATTCGCGCGAATTCCACCAACCGAAAATGTCCATTATACCCGAAATCCAATGCCCATATTAATCACTAGAAAAAATATGCGCGCCCCGTCGGCAAGGACGAAGCGCGGCTTACGCATTTTAAAGTGCACAGCCCGGCGACTTAGTCCGTGCGGGCACTATTGCAATTACAAATATACAAAAGAATTTAGAATAATTACTTATTTTCTTAAAAATTTAGTCCCGAGGTACTGAGCAGCACCTCCTTCAATTCTGGGCTTTTATGCAATAAATCTTCCAAGGCGCATTGGATATCACTGGTCATTTCCTCCAACCATTTCGGAGAAACTTGGCGCAAGAAATA
>JGI24710J26742_10000623_pt1 | contig 32797 bp, 33 predicted proteins | sample BioPla2DNA2_FD_26742 | JGI IMG/M metagenome (IMG submission 26742)
CTCGAATAAATCTTCTTAGCCTGAGGATAATAGCCTTGTTCGGCATAGACCTGAGCGAGGGTTTCCGTGCAGAAACCCAGTTCCGGATCCTCCCACTTCCGCGCCGAGGATTCTTCGGACGAGGTGGCAACGAACTTCGAGAACAGGTCGTCTTCGTCCCGCCGTACGGCATCGTACTGGCTCTGGGAGAAGAAGTCTCCGCCCGCCACGCGAACCGTTCTCCGGTAGCCGGACTGCGCTTGCGCCGGACGGGAAGTCTCGAGATAGGAGCGCAGCAACTCGGCAATATCCTTGTCGGAATAGTCTTCCTTACGGGTCGAACGAAGGATGTCGAATATCCGGCGCCGTGAAGGCAGGTACATCGCCGCGTCGGCGTATTGTTCCGTTCCCCACTCGCTTCCCCCCATCCGGGCCATCCGGACGCAAAGTTCCTTGCGCGCCGCTCCGTACCACGGGTAGAGGTTCACCACGTCGGTCAGTTCGTCCATTGTCAACGTATGCAAATCCTTTCTTTCCATCCTGCTACCATTGGGCCACACTGGCGTTGAACATGTCTTCCACGAGTTTTTCCACGATTTCCTCGCAGAGAGTGGCTTCGACTGCATCCAGGGAATGGGTGGAGTCGTAGTCCGAATAGGCCGAAAAACTCTTTTCGAAATCGTCCTCCGGATATTTCCGGTTCGTGAACACCAGGTTCACGGTGACCGTCAGCCGGTTCTGCGCCGCGACTTCATTGGCGGTCACAGCTGCCGCCCGGACTTCATAGCCCGTCACTTCTCCCTGCAGTTCCAGGTCGCCGTCCATCTCCACGGCTTCCAGTTTCGTGAGCTTCTTGAATTTGTCCTTCAAGGCTTCCGTGAGATCGTTGCTGAGGGTCGGGTTCACCTTCAGCGCCTTGTAGTCAAAGTAATCGATGGTCACCGTCCTGACGTCCGACTGAATGGACGTCCCCGAAAACGAATAGATGCCGCATCCCTGCAGGAGCGCGGCTACGAGCGCGAGGACTATGACCAGAGATCTTTTCATCGATTTTTTCAATTCTTCTTCTGCTTTTCGTTCAAGCGGTACTTGTCGATCCAGCGATACAGCGTCCTTTCCGAGATTCCGACTTCCTTGGCCGCCAATTTCCGGTTTCCGTCATGCATTTCAAGCGCTTTCATGATCACCTCTTTGCTGATCTTCTGCAAAGAAAGGGTCCGGGGTTCCTCCTTGTGGATATCAAGAATCTTGCCGACCTCCACGGAGGGCACCGGCGCGCCGGGCCCCTGCCAGTCCGGCTCGTCAGCGGGCTTGAGCGCGGGAACGGGCGGAACCCATGTTTCCATCCGCGCCTTGAGGTTGTCAACCTCCTGCTTCAAATCCAAGATGGCCTTGATGATCATCTGCCGCTCCGAATCCGGCAGCGGATCCCCGCGCATTTCCTTGGCCACGACGGGAAGGAGTCCACTCTCGTCCTTGGGCATATATTTCGCCAAGGTGTCGGCATCTACCACGCAGCGTTCCGAAGTCGGGGTCAGCCTCTCCGACTCGAGAGCCGTGACCGTTTCGGCCAGATTCTTGAGCTGTCGGATGTTACCAGGCCAGCGGTAATTGATCAGCAGATCGATCGCATCGTTGGTCAAAGTCACCTTGCCCATCCCGTATTTCTCGGAAAAATCCGACGTGAATTTCCGAAAAAAAAGATAGATGTCTTCCTTCCGGTCCCGGAGGGCAGGCATCAAAATCTGAATCGCGTTCAGTCGATAGTAGAGATCTTCCCGGAATTTGCCCTTCCCTACGGCATAGAACAAGTTCGAGTTGGTGGCGGCGATCACCCGGACATCCGTCTTCTCCACTTTGGAGGAGCCGACCTTGATGTATTCACCGCTCTGGAGCACCCGCAGGAGCTTCGCCTGCGAGGCCAGGGGCAGTTCTCCGACTTCATCTAAGAAGAGCGTTCCGCCGTTCGCTTCCTCAAAATAACCCTTCCGCGTCTCGATCGCGCCCGTGAAAGAACCCTTCTCATGGCCGAAAAGTTCGGAATCAATGGTGCCTTGCGGGATCGCTCCGCAATTTACGGCAAAATATTTGCTGTTCTTTCGTAAACTGTTATGGTGAATGATTTTGGGAATATTTTCCTTTCCGACCCCGCTTTCGCCCGTAACGAGCACGGTAAGATCGGTAGGAGCGACCGCAACGGCCGTTTCCAAGGCTCTATTGAGCGCAGCATTGTTGCCAATGATGTCGTATTTATTTTTAAGTCTTTGCAGGTCTTGTGAATCCATTTCAATCTTGCATGATTAGACAAAGTTAAGAAAATAATCATTATATTTGTATATTCCTCTTGTTTGTGAGTTGTGAGGAATCCGCATGAATTATTATTTTTTGCACCATATAAAAATTTAAGAAACCAAAATGAAAAAAGGAATCAAACTTTTGGCTGTTGCGGTCATGGGAATGGCCGTCGTCGCTTGCTCGTCAGCTGAAAAAATGGCTGATCTTGCACAAAATGTGGTTGTGAAGTGCAACCCTGAGGTTTTAGAGGCCATCGGCGGCAACGTCGATGCCGATATTTCCGTTACCTACCCCGACGACTATTTTCATCCGAAGGCGATCCTCGAAGTAACCCCGGTTCTCGTGTACCAGGGCGGCGAGGCCAAGATGACGCCTTTCATGTACCAAGGTGAAAAAGTCAAGGACAATTACAAAGTCGTATCCCGGGACGGTGCTACCGTGAACGAAAAAGTTCATTTTGATTATGTAGAAGGGATGGAAAAGTCCACCCTTGAGTTACGGGGCGTCGTGAAATACAAGAAGCACAACATCCGGATACCGATCCGGAAGGTGGCCGATGGGGTCAATACTACCTACATGCTCGTGAAGAGCCGAGGTAGGCTTCCATTCAAGGCGGACAATTACCAGGAGATCGTCAAGCAGAGCGAAGAGGGACAGATCCTCTATCTGATCAACTCCGCCCAAGTCCGCGCAAAAGAATTGAGAAGCCAGTCCATCACGGACTTCCAGGCCGCGCTGGATGAAATCAAGGCGAACGAGCGGAAGACCCTCGTCGGCACGGAAGTCGTAGCCTACGCTTCCCCGGACGGCGGAGAAGAGCTCAACACCAAGCTTTCGGACAGGCGCTCCCAATCCGCCGACAAGGCTTGGAGCAGCGTCGTGAAGAATCGCGAAGTTGCCGATCCCGAAGTGAGGAGCATCGGTCAAGACTGGGAGGGATTCGAGGAACTCGTGCAGAATTCCGACATCGAAGACAAGGACCTGATTCTCCGTGTGCTGTCCATGTACAGCGATCCGGAGGTTCGCGAAAACGAAATTAAGAACATGTCTTCTGTCTACACGGAACTCAAAAGCGGCATTCTTCCCGAACTGCGTCGCGCTCGTTTCATCGCGAACGTGGAGTACAAGAACTACACCCCCGAGGAGCTCATGGAACTCGTCAACGAGAACCTCAACGTGCTTGACGAAGAGGCCCTTCTCCGCGCCGCGACCCTCGTGAGGGACAACGATTCCAAGTACAGGCTCTACAATCAGGCCATCGAAAAATTCGGCAGCGACCGCGCCCGCTTCAACCTGGGTGTCGCCTATGCCGCCGCCGGCGAACTGGACAAGGCCGCGAACGCGTTCGCAGAGGTGCGAAACAAGGATGCCGATCTTCAGAATGCGCTCGGCGTGCTCGCGCTCCGCAACGGGGACTACGAGACGGCTTCCAATTACTTCAAGCAGTCCAAAACGAAGGTTGCGAATGCCAACCAGGGTGTCATCGACATTCTCACCGGAGACTACGAGCAAGCAATCCGGAATTTCAAGGATGCAGACGGATGCAACTTCAACCTGGCCCTTTCCTACCTGCTTACCGGCCAACTGAATCAGGCCGAGAACATCGATTGCGATCGCGATCGCGATTGCGCGAGATGTTCGTACCTGAAAGCCATCATCGCTGCTCGCAAGGGCAACACCGACGATGTCAAGAAGTATCTCGACGAGGTGTCGGATAAAGACAGGGCACTGGCTGAACGCGCCTTCACGGACATCGAGTTTGCCGAATATTACAAATAGTCGACAATTCTTTTGAATTCATAAAGACCGCGCAGCAATGTGCGGTCTTTTTGTTATATTTGTTCCTGATACAACATTTGGTTCATGGCACTCATCATCACTTTGATCATCGTGGGCATCCTCCTGCTGCTGATCGAGATGCTCGTCATCCCGGGCGTCGGATTCGCAGGATTCCTCGGTCTCGCTTCTCTGGCGGGGTCCTGCTGGTATGCCTTCCACCAATTCGGCAGCACGGCCGGAGGAATGGTCACCCTGATTGTCGTCTGCATGGTCGGAGGAATGCTGTACTATGCCCTCCGCGGAAAGACCTGGAAACGTCTGAGCTTGCAGGAAACCATCGACGCGAAGTCCACGCCCGATGAGAGCCGGATCGCCGTAGGCGACCGAGGCCGGACACTGACCCGCCTCTCCCCTTCCGGGATGGCGAAAATCGGCGAGATCTCCTGCGAAGTAAAATCGCAGGACAGCATGATCGATCCGGACACCGAGATCGAAGTCATCCTGATCGAAGACAACAAGATATTCGTAAAACCCATTTCAAACGACTAATGATTCCTTAAGAATATGACAACTTTTATCATCTGGATCGCCATTGCGGTCGTCGCCCTTATCATCCTCCTGTGGTTTTTCCCGGTTGCGCTCTGGTTTCAGGCTCTACTCTCCGGAGTCCGGGTCTCCCTGCTGCAGCTCATGCTGATGCGGTGGAGGAATGTGAACCCGAACACGATCGTGATCGCTATGATCACCGGAACGAAAGCCGGACTGAAACTGTACACCAAAGAACTGGAAGCCCACTATCTTGCGAAAGGCAATGTCACCAAGGTGGTGAACGCGCTGATTTCGGCGGACAAGGCCAACATCCCGCTGGACTTCAAAACCGCAGCGGCCATCGATCTGGCTGGCCGGGATGTGTTCGAAGCTGTGCAGATGTCCGTGAATCCCAAGGTCATCAACACCCCTCCGGTAACGGCCGTGGCCAAAAACGGCATTCAGCTCATTTGCAAGGCGCGCGTGACCGTCCGTGCCAACATCGCCCGCCTGGTCGGCGGCGCCGGTGAAGAAACCGTGCTGGCGCGTGTCGGAGAAGGCATCGTGTCTTCCATCGGTTCCGCGGAAACCCATGCGGACGTGCTGGAACGTCCGGAATCCATTTCCAAGGTCGTGCTTGCGAAGGGACTGGATGCCGGCACCGCCTTTGAAATCCTGTCGATCGACATCGCGGACATCGATATCGGAAAGAACATCGGAGCAGAATTGCAGATGGACCAGGCCAATGCGGACAAGAGTATCGCGCAGGCGCGTGCGGAAGAACGCCGGGCCATGGCTGTGGCGGAGGAACAGGAGATGAAGGCGAAGGCGCAGGAAGCCCGGGCGAAGGTCATCGAGGCCGAGGCAGAAGTACCGCTCGCCATAGCGGAAGCCTTCCGCAGCGGCAATCTCGGCATCATGGACTACTACCGCATGAAGAACATTCAGTCCGACACTGATATGCGGGACAGCATTGCCAAAGGCTGATGCCTTCGGTGATCTTCAGGCTGACGCGTTCGGCGATCTTCCCCCCTTGTAGTCCCCGAGCCCCTGTAGCTCCCCGAGGGAGCACCCACCCTTAAATCCCCGCCGCCGCGAGGACTTGGTCGCTTCGCTCCGAAAGGCTGGCGCCTTCGGATACGCGAGAAAGCGGATTACCCGCAACTATTGTCCGCTTCATGGCTGCCCCCGAAAGCCGAAGCGGAGGGCCAAGACCGGAAACCCGACAAGACGGGCCTGGGACGGTTGCCGAGAGCCTGGCCAAGACCGGAAACCCGACAAACCGAGCCTGGGACGGGATTATAGCAAGGTTCCGCAAAAGTAATTGCGAGTTGCGATTTTTATTGTATATTTGCAATCCGTTCCGCCGCGCAAGCGGCATAACAATTCGGTATCACACCGACCTGGAGAGGTGGGTGAGTGGCTGAAACCAACGGTTTGCTAAACCGTCATACGCGTCAAAGTGTATCACGAGTTCGAATCTCGTCCTCTCCGCAGAAATCCCTTGCAGATCGTTCTGTAAGGGATTTTTTCGTTAAGAGAGATCAGGAAATGGTTCCTCTGGACCAAGCCAAACGTCTGGTTGCCGAAGAAAACCGAGGTGAAACACAAAAACCAGCGTGAATATTCTCTGCTTCATCATCCCTTCCGGAAGTCAGCCTCGGCTCGCGCTAGGTGTACAGAATATTCATTCCTTGAGCGGGCGGCGGTTAGATGTGGGGCCGGCCATGACTCAGGGTGGCCGGCTGCGTGTCCGGACAACTCTCCCGAACCGGGGTCGCGGACGGCAATGTGCCCCTGACAGCCCTGCAGGCAGGTTCAACGTTCGGCACCCCCCTTCCATGAACCGGAATTGCGGATCGAACCGGGGTCGCGAACCCGAAAAATTTCATAAAAACGTAACATCCTTTCTTTCAAACTTATAAGCAAGATGATTATTTTTGTCTTGCTCGGACAGCTGATCCCATTCACTCGACAAGAAATGAAAAACAAAAGCGGTTCAATTACCATTTACAATGCTCGTACAATCGGGATTTTATTTCTGCTGGCCTTTTTGGCCTATGGTTTCGGAAGCCAACTGTTTGGAAGCGCGAACAATTCTGAAAAATTCGCAGGGGCATTGCTGATTGCCGCCAACTCGGTAGTGGTGCTATTGATCGGGATTTTGTTAAGAAAAACATTAAAACGCTACAACTCGGTGGTCGGCAATCTTTATCTTTTTACAAGAATTTTTGAAGCCTTGGCTCTTTCAAGTATCATATTCTTGAAAGTAAATCTATCAGAGGATTTGGGATATGTTCTCGGTATGCTGGTTTTAGGAATAGGCAGTATTCCAATGTGTCTGATATTGCATAAGCATAAAATCGCACCCTCCTGGTTGGCGATTTGGGGAGCGATCGGCTATGCTCTTTTCGCCTTTGGTTTTCTAATGGAGCTGTTCGGAAAAACGTGGAGCATGTATCTTCTCGGTCTCGGCGGACTTTGGGAGGTAACCTTTGCCATCTGGTTGATTGTCAGCGGAAATAAAATCAGACGACATGCTTAAAGAAAAATCGATAAAAACAGAAAATGGCGAGATTTATTATTGGCTTAATAATCTGCCGAATTCAGACATCTGCATTGTATTTTGCCATGGTCTGACGGCAGACCATTCATTGTTTGAAAAGCAAATCGACTTTTTCGCACCCAACTATCAAATTCTACTTTGGGATATTCCTTTGCACGGGAAGTCAATCCCCTATGAAGATTTCACATACGACAATGTCGTTTCCGACTTGAATACAATCATTGAAAGAGAGCGTCTGGGCAAACTGATTTTGGTCGGGCAATCGGGAGGAGGATATATTTCGCAGGCATATATCAATCAATATCTCGATAAGGCGCGCGGTTTTGTCGGGATCGGAACCACTCCTTTCGGCATGGAATACTATACAAAAGCCGAACTCTTTGTGGTAAAACATATTGCCGCTCTTGCAGGCTTATATCCCTATTCAGTTTATTGCAAAGCTTGCTCCAAGAAAGTGGCGGTAACATCGGAAGCGCGGCAGAACATGTTCAAAACATTGGCGCGCTTGGGCAAAAAGGGTATGTTAAAGGCGACAAAAGCGGTTTATCAAGAATTTTTGAAGGTCAAGGAGAGCGTTCGGTTTCCCTTTCCCATCCTGTTGACGTATGGGGAATATGATAAGGTCGGATTGGTTGCGAAATACAATCAGAATTGGGCAAAGAAGACCGACGCTAAATTGGAAGTAATCAAAAATGCTTCGCACAATGCGAATTTCGATAATCCCGGGGAATTCAATCTTATACTTGAAGAATATATAAAAGAGAGAATGTAGTATGAAAAACAGTAAACGAATTATTTACGGACTGTTATTAACAGCAGCAGCGTTTCTATCGGCAAATTTTGCCGGCAGAAAAATCCTATTGAACTCCCAATCGCTGCCCCCTTCATTTATTACCCACTCGGCTATGTTGATACTCTCCATCGTATTGATTTGCTGCCTCAGGAAGTATGTAAATTATAAAATCGCATGGCCGAAGTTCAAAAAGACTCTGAAACCGATGCTGCTCGGTTTTTTGGCTGTAGTAATCATAAATGCTCTTTTAGTCGGTCTGGGAAAAGCTTTCGGAATCGAAGCCGGATCGCATTTTGTCTTTGATGTAATGACCCCGTTACAAGTTTTCCTCTTTATATGCATCCTGGCAAGTGTGGCGGAAGAGGTGCTGTTCCGCGGTTTCCTTCAGAATATACTGAAACCGCTTCAAGCCGGAGGAATTAAATTTTGTAAAAGGCATCTCAGTGTGCCGGTCATGATTGCCGCTCTTGCATTCTCATTGGCTCACTTAATCCTGATTGCTTCCGGTGCAGGCGCATTTTTCATTTTCAGAACCCTCACCTTCACTTTTGTCCTGGGTTTAATCGCCGGTTATTATCAAGAAAAATATGACAACAATGCCTATGCGATCCTAGTCCACATGTCGGGAAATCTCTTGGGTCTGATAACGGCATTGCTGGCGACTATAAATGTCTGATAATTGATATTGATTGGAATCCTTGCAAACATAGTTGAAATGAAAAGAATACTATCGCTCTTATCAACATTGTTACTTCTTACAAGTTGTACCGGCATGAAAGGGATTTTCATAGAAGACAGGTCCGGGCTGATTGAAAGAAATAAGGATCACAAGGTTGAAGTATTTACCGAAGCGTCGATAAAAGAACTGCCTGAACCTTTGAAAAAGTACCTTCGTGTCTGCGGATATATAAACACGCCTGTTCCCGTAAATGCGAATGTGCATTGGACAGAGAGTTGGTTGAAAATGTCGCCGGACCAAGAGTGGAGAAAGCTGAAGACCCTGCAATTTAATTCGGTGCAGCCGATAGGAAGATCCGCCTATATGAAGATTTCCGGTATGCCGGTAGCGGCAAGAGATTTATATCGGGATGGCTATGGAGAAATGAAGGTGAAACTGTTGGATTTGATACAAGTAGCTTTTGACAACAGCAAAGAGGTGGCTCAATCGGCTCTGATAACGACCTTCTGTGAGTTTATGCTTGTTCCGGGCTATCTGCTTTTGGATAATGTGAGATGGGAACAGATAGACGACTGCACAGTTCGGGGAACGCTCGTAGACAATGGAATTGAAGTTTCTGGAATATTTTACTTTGACGAAGAGGGATTGTTTACACGCTTTGAAACCTTAGATCGTTATTTCACAATCGATAAAAACCGCTATGAAAAAGTAAAGTTCTCGATAATTGTGGATGGCTATAAAACGCAGGACAACTTGAAAATATCCGAAAAAGTTAAAGTAATGTGGCATTTGCCGGAAGGCGATTATGCGTATTACAAAGGGACGATTGACAGGATAGAGTTTAACGTGTTTTAAGAAATATGTGGCATGGACAAAACGATTATTGAAAAATACAACAGACCTGTTTTCTTTTATGGTCTATCGTTGTTAATCCCATGGGTTCTTTGGTTTACAGTCGCCTATATCAGTCATTTACCAGAGCAAAACAGTGTTTTAATTTTTCTTCAGGGACTGTTGGCGATACTTGGACTATTGGCGCCGACGTTTGTTGCCGCCTATTTATTTTTATCCGATAAAGAGCTGCTCAATGACCTGAAAAAAAGATTTATCCGTCAAAAAGGTTTCAGCCCAATATACACTGTATTAGCCTTTTTATTGATTTTTGTATCAATGGTTATAGCTCAGCTCATATCATTGTTATTCGGTCACAGTATCGACCAATTTTATATTTCCGGAACACCAAGTTTTACCTCAGCGCTACTTTCACCTTGGTTCATTCTGCTTTTCGCGCCGGTAATTGAAGAGTTGGCATGGCACTCGTACGGTACTGATGCTTTGCGACAAAGGTTTAATCTCTTCAATACTTCCATGATTTTTGCCCTTTACTGGGTTTTTTGGCACTTGCCGCTTTCCTTTATAGATGGTTATTATCATAGCAATGTAGTAGCTGAAGGTTTATTGTATTCTTTGAATTATGTGTTCAGTCTCTTTGTTTTTGTTGTATTAATGAATTGGCTGTATTACAAAACAAACCGAAACATTTTCATCACAATCATCTTTCATTGTTCAGCGAATGTAACAAATGAGATCTTTGCCACTCATCCTGACAGCAAAGTGATTCAAACAGTATTGCTGCTTATCGTTACTATCGTTATTTTGGTTAAAGAAAAAGAACTGTTTTTTAGAAAATAATGAATATCAACGGTTCATATTAAAATATGAAAACTCGAAATCTTTTGGTTGGTCTTTTGCTCTTCCTTTCAGCCGGAGCCTTGTTCGGCGGAGGAGCTTTTTTGCTGTTTCCGGAAGGGTGGATGGGAATGACTCCTGATTTAATGCTGCAACACTCGCCTTTTAAAAATTTCTTGATTCCCGGGCTGATTTTGTTTGTTGTACTCGGTCTGATGCCGATTTTTGTCGTTTGGGGACTGTTGAAACGCAAGGATTGCAAGTTGGCCCAGATGGTGAATATCTATCCGGACATGCATTGGTCGTGGTCATGGTCGGTTTATACAGGCTTCGCGCTCATGATTTGGATCTACATGGAAGTCTATTTCCTGCAAGGGTTCCACTGGCTGCATTCGTTCTACTTTTTCTACGGTGTGTTGCTGTTGGTGGTAGTGCTATTGAAGCCACTGCGTCAACAGTATTCCGTAAATGACCAATAACACGCTTAATTACAGATACTTAAACTCTAATGAGGGGAATAAGAAACAATACCGTGAAAGAAAAATTAACAAAATCAGGCGTAAGAGCGTTTTTGGCACCGCTCCGCTGGATAATTGTTACGGGGCTTGTTTTTTTCCTCGCTTCGGGAGAAATACATATTTTAAGGGCTTGGATCTATATAGGGATTTACGCTATCGCCGGAATTGACAGAAGATTGAATCTTATTGAAATATTGCCCTTCTTCTGTTTGTATATCGGTATTATTCTATACATTCTTTCAACGATCTTTTCCATATGGCCCATGCTTCATAATCCTTTCTTTGAGGGTACTGTACGAATACAGAAAGAGAAAAATCATTTGGCGTTGGGTTCCGTACTTGCATTGATTCCTCTGTTCATGATGATTGTGTTGATTTTTATCAGGACGTATTATGAGGATACGATTTTAAAAAAAGAATTGACGGGATACTCAGAGTATTGCAAAGAAGTTCAATATAGATTAATTCCTTTCGTTTGGTAAATCCCGTCGAACTACCTGCAGATCTGCCGGACGAGTATATATAATCTCATTAGAATTGTTAAACTAAAATAAAGTTGATATGAAAAATTTAAAGACAGGAATCACTTTTATCGTATTGGGTAATGTACTATATGTTACTAAAGACTTTTTAAGCAATGTTTCACCAAGCTCTTTCAGTGATTTCACACAGGGCTTTTTAGTGGGGTGCGGGGTGGGTCTCAATGTAATCGGGATCATACTTATTTTTGTCTATTTGGCAAGAGCGGAAAAGAAAGCAAAAGACTAGCTATATGAATGGAATATTTTATTTTTCATCCACCGGCAACAGTCTTTTTATAGCTGAACAAATCAAAGCTGGGCTGGGCGGGGAAATTCGCTATATCCCCAAGTTCAAGGGGGATGCGAATGTCTATGATAAGATTATCATCGTTTCGCCCACACATAGTTTCGGGCTGCCTACGCTTGTATATGATTTCATTGTTAACTTGAAGTCTTCCAAGCCTTTATACATTGTATTAAATCATGGCGGCATGCGGGCCAATGCTCCCTATTTTGCTTATCAACTATGTAAAGAAAAGGGGCTTGCTATCCGCTCGGTTCAAGATATTATGATGCCGGAGATTTATACTCTTACCTTTTCTCAGCCAAAATGGGCCACAAAAATGGTTCTGCGTAAGGCTCCTAAACGCATAAAGCCTATCATTGAAGCCATTCGCTACGATGTGGAGATCGTCATTCCAAAGCCTAAGAAAGACAAATGGACGCCGAAACATCTTGAAAATCGAAAAATCTGGCATACGCTTGCTGCAGATTTCAGGATTACGGAAGCTTGTAATAATTGTAAAAAATGTGTTCGCATCTGTCCAACCGGCAATATTAAACTTAAAGATAGTCACATCGTCTTTAGAGACAAATGCGTCGCTTGTTTGAGTTGTTACCACCGCTGTCCGGAAAAGGCAATCGTCTATTTGGACAAAAGGAAGAAGAACAGATATATCAACCCGTTCATCCAAGAAAAAAACATCGGCGCCGACCAAGTCTAATAATTAATGATGGCTTTATGAAAACAAAGCCCATTCTATTCTCTCTTTTAATAATTGCGCTCTTTTATGCCGCTTGGGGTCTTTCTCAGTTTATAGGCATAAAGATGCGGATGACTCTGCTGTCAAGTATCCTATTTTCTGTGGTTTTTACAGGCATCATCGGTTGTTTCGTCCCGATATATCTCAAAAATAGATTAGGATGGAAGTATTGTAGACCTGGTTCAAAAAAGATATTAGGCTACCTTTTCTTGATTTCAGCCATCGTATTTTCCACTATCTTTTCAGGAGCTCTTTTAAAAACCATTGAGTTACATTATTCCTGGAATGTACTTTTAAAATATATTTTACTCTTTTTCCCAATGTCCTTAGGAATAAGCTTGTTTGCCTTTTTACTGATTCCGAACACAATTCAAGGGTGGGAGTCTAATAAAATTAAAAGTATTCTTTTAATCATTTCAATAAGCATCTTTTTCTTTTTGGCCTTTTATATTGACTCATTGTTCCGGGATATAGCATTGGCTGCTACGATGGGCTTCATCGGTTTATTATTAGGACTGAGCTATTTCTTCCTCAGGAACTTTTGGATTGCATACGCTTCACTTTTTATCATAATGTTGGTTAATACCTTGGCTGACAACAAGTATGATGACTATAGCTTTGGCATTGTAGTTGTCGGCACCCTCCTTTCCATAGCAATACTAAGCTATGATTTTATAAAGAATAAAAGAATGAATTATGAATGATTCACTACAAGCCGTTTTAGATAAAGCGGTAGATGGTAAAAAGGTATTCGGAACCTCGTTTGCGATAAAAAAAGATGATGTGCTTTGGCATATTACAGTCCGAAAGAAAATATTTATACCGCTGGAACCGTGAATCAATTGGCATACAACGATCTTTCATTCAAGACAATGATTTCATTGGTCCTACAAATTATAAAACAATGATGCTCCTCACCCTTATTTTAATAATAATTATTTCTTTTCCGTTTGTAGTTGTTTTGACTATAAATCAGTCTTATAACAAAATAGGGAAGAGCTTCAGCACAGGCAAAGCAATTCTTGAAAACAGTTTGTCTTCGAAAATAAGCATTCATTTTATTATAGATCGGTTGTCAAAAATATTTACAAAAAAAAGAACATTTGCAGAAGGGGTCCAAACCGTCGATTTTATGGAACATATTCATTCCGTGAAATTGGATATACCTGAATGGAAGGGGGATGGTTTGTACGAAGTTACTGCTCAAACCAAAGAAGGCACGATGCATCCGGCCTTTCTTGTTTATCATTGGCATGCGGATAGCGCCGACACTATTATTTTTAATCACGGAGCTTTTGAGTATCCCTTTGACAGAACTTTTCGACACCTTTTCAAAAAAAACAACTTGAAAAACTTACAAGTCAATCTAATCATTGTCAGAATGCCATTTCACCAGCAGAAAGGGGAATTGAAAAAAGGTATCGTCACGTTATCAAAATTCATGGCTACCATGGCAGCAAGCACGCAATTGACAGAAGAAATTTTGAAAATGGTAAAAAACAAGGGGGCGAAGAAAGTTGAGGTTGCAGGTCTCAGTTTAGGAGGTGTAATCGCGAACAGACATCACGTTATTTTTGACAGTGCCGATTATTATGTCCCGATCATCGCGGGTTCAGCACATGAAAAACTATTTATTCATCGTAATGCAACTACTCAAAAAGAGATTGAGCGGAACAGAATTATTACACAGAATCTTAATTTTACAGCGGAATGGAACAGCATACATACTGATAATGTTTTTCCTGTTGCGGCACGATACGATGATTATTGCAGATTATATGAACAAGGTCCGTCCTATGGAAATTGTCCCATTGAAATCTGGAATTTGGGGCATTTAACCACAACTCTGTCACATAAGGCATTACAATATGTTTTACTAAGACCGTTCATTCAATAAATAAGATGAAAAACATAAAGAAAAAGCATCATCAAAATGAACAAAGAAAATCAATCAAAGCAGGAACGAAAATCATATATTACATAACGTTAACCCTGAGTATGTTGGTTGGGTTTTGGCATTTTTTTGTGCCACATCTTTATAATTGGTATGACTATCTCCCTATGCAATATGAAACTCTTATTGTAGGGATTGATTACACCAATTTGTGTTTTTCTTTGTTGCTGTTTGGAAGCAGTTTCGTGTTGATTATACTAGCAAAAAGTGCGTTTTCATTGAATTTTGAAACGCTCATTTTCTATACGTTTTTAACCGTGGTCTGGGTTTTTAGAGCGTGCCTTTCGATGTTCATAGAACCTTGGCCCTTGGAACCGATTCCGGCAGTTGCCGTCGGGCAATTGATTGGCTCGGTCGTTCAAGCGCTGCTGATGGTTTTTGTGACAACAAAGCTTTGGAAAACAAGGGCAAATTAGCGAAGAAAAGTGTGTTATAATAACGTTAAAGAAGGAAAGTTACATATCCGGGATATACACATGGATTACATAACCTTTGGCAAAGGCACAAAACCCTTAATCATGATACAGGGTTTAAGTACTGCCGGAATAAAAGGTTTGGGTTTTTTTATTTCTCTTATGTATCGTTTTTTGGCAAAAGACTACAAGGTCTACCTCTTTGACAGACGAGACCAACTTTGGGCAGGTATAAGCATAGAGGATTTTGCTAAGGATTTGGCCATTGCCATGGATGCATTTGAAATTAAAAAAGCTCATATCATCGGTGTATCTCAGGGAGGTATGATCGCTCAATATCTTGCTATAAACCGCCCCGATCTGGTTGATAAACTTATTCTGGTTGTAACCCTTTCCAGGAACAACAGTACCGTTCAAACAGTAATCAATAATTGGATCACATTGGCGAAGCAAAATGATATAAGGCGTTTTGTGGAAGATATGACACGGAAGACGTATTCCGATACATATTTTAAGCGTTATAAATTTTTAATACCGCTACTTGCTATTATGCAAAAACCGAACAATATACGGCGTTTTATCATTTTGGCAGAATCTTGTTTAACGTGTAATACGTATGACGACCTAAAAGCGATTCAGTGTCCTGTTTTTGTAATAGGTGCCGGAAAAGATCAAATCGTTACCGGAGAAGCGTCTGAAGAAATCGCAAAACAACTGAATTGTAAAATACACATGTATGAAAATGCAGGTCATGCCGTACACCAAGAATGTAAAGATTTTAATCAACGCGTGTATGATTTTTTAAGAGAGTAGTATTTTTATGAACAGGAATAAAAAAATTGTTTTTTTGTTGATATTTTGCCTATCAACTTTTGGTGCTCTTGCACAAGAAATTGAAAGTAAAGATTCAGAAAGTTGGTTCAAAAGACATTTTAACCAAAGAATCTATTTTGGCCATTATGGTTCATATTATTCCGATAATATAAATATGTTACAGGGTGGATATGATGCCGTCTTAAAACTGATCGACATAAGCCCAAAATACAATTTGATTGATTTCAGTCTTGGCTTAAATGTTTTAACGGCTTTTGATCAAGTCAAGGAACCTAAGGAGGATAACTTTGGGAATATGCGTCCGGATTATTCCAGAATTACGCCCGGATTTGAACTGAATTGGTGTGCAAGACTTTTTATATTGCCGATTTCGAAAATAAATGCCCGTTTATATGTAGAAGGACTTGGGATGTCTCTGGTTGTATATTCAAGGAAATTTCCTGATATCAGTACTGAAGATGGAAGAGCAACAGGTTCAGCGGTAAACATTGGAAGTCATGTCGGAACGGGAATGGAATATCGGATAAATAACGACCTTAAAGGTTATATCAGCGTCCGTTTGTTCCATGCATCAAATGGTAAAAAATATGAGAACAATCCTGCATTAGATGCAGTAGGAATAATAATGGGAGTGCAGTTTTAAGCAGAGATGGCACAATTGCCATTCAGTCGGCAAAATATTACGGTGCGCAAGTTGCCGACAATGTGATCGATTACACGAAAGAAGATTTCACTAAGAGCAAATGATGAAAAAGATCGCCACGTTCACAATGGGTACAAGAGGTGACATTCAGCCATATATTTTTTTATCCAAAGAACTGATTAGAAACGGATATGATGTGACACTGGGTTCTCACCCATGTTGGAGAAATTTAATCGAGGATTCTAAAATTCATTTTGAACCGATCGGTCCGGATATCGATATAGAAAAAGAGGCGGCAATTATTAGAGGGAAAAATTCAAATCCTGCATTAAGTATGTTCAGGATGATGAAATTTGTTTTCAAAATTATCCAAAATTCAACCAATGAGATTTTTGAATTATGTAAAGGCAAAGATTTAATTGTCGTAAGCCATAGTCAAATGGGTGCAACAGAGGCTGAAGTGTTGGGAATTCCTACGGTTAACGTGACATTGCAGAAAGAGATGATTGCCGAAAAACTTAAGCCTCAAACCTTTTGGAACAAATTGATTGGTAGGATAATAGGAAAACAAACGGCAAAACCGTACAACAAAATCAGGAAAGTATATGGATTGAAACCCATACAATCTTCCGACGAGATTATTTCTCGTGAGTTGAATTTGATACCGATCAGTAAACATGTTTTGGAGAGGAATCCATATTGGGAAGAACAACATGTTTTGACCGGTTATTGGTATGAGGATGAAGATGATTATAAACCTGATGAAAAGCTGGCTGCTTTTCTTGCAAGTGGAGAGAAACCGATAATCCTTTCTCTCGGAGCCATGTCATTCGAAAAAGAATCTGAAAAAGAAAAATTGGATATGTTCGTGAGGACCTTTGGAAAATTGGGGTACAGGGCCATTATCCAAGGATTTCAGAAGACACTTCAGAATTATAAATTACCAAAAACAATGATTTCATGCGGTAATATTCCGCATAGTTTTCTTTTTAAGCAATGTTTATTTGTTATTCATCATTGCGGATTTGGAACTGCGGCAGCCACAATGATTTATGGTATTCCATCTATTCCGGTCCCGCATGTTTTGGATCAAATGGGATTTGCCATGCAACTCTGCAATCTCAATGTTGCAACGAAACCTTTAAAGTCAAAGGATTTGAATGAAAGTTCAATACGAGAAGCATTATTGGAGATGAAGAGCACTTACGAGGAAAAGAAAAAGAATGTGGAGTTAATTTCCGCCAAAATCCAAGAAGAAGGCGGTGTAAAGGAAGCCGTCAGACTAATAAAAAATGTTATCCGGGAAAAAGGAGGGATCTCAAATTGAAATATAATACATAGGGTGATATCAAGAATAAAACGGTCCTGAGAAAGATTTTACGAATTTTGCCGATCAGGCAAGACAAGAGGTATTTAAGCGTGATATTCCTACTGGTATTCTCTTAATAATGAACTTGGTTTCAAAACTCGCCGGAAACCTGAATGAGTCCGCGCCAACTCAATAATTTAGGACTTGTTACTATATTTGAATTGAAAAAATGGTTGTTATTATCGTAATTTTATCAGCAATATACTTTGCAATACAAGGTATTAGGTGTTATTTGGATTTAGGAAAAGCGAAAGAAAAACTGAACTCCTATAATAAAACAGAATTAGATTTATCCTACGGCAAGATAACTTATATAGACGAAGGACAAGGTGATGTTATTTTATCTGTTCACGGAATGTTTGGAGGTTATGACCAAGCCTATGAAAATATTAAAAGCAGGTTTGGAAATAATCGAATAATCGCACCGTCACGATTTGGATATTTAGGTTCTACTACAAAGGGAAATGGCACACCAAAAGAACAAGCTGAGGCTTTTAAAGAGTTATTGGATACTCTGAAAATTGATAAAGTTTTTATCATCGGAACTTCTGCCGGAGGTACTCCTGCCATTCGATTTGCATTGGATTATCCTGAACGAGTTAAAGGTTTAATACTCTATTGTTCCGCCATGCCTGTCAATAAAAAACCGGATAAATATTCAGAGTATCAGGCACCGCCTAAACTATTTATGTCTAATTATGCCATGTATTTAATATCACCGCTTATGCCTGTAATTATGGGTATGCCGGCATCTACAACAAAAGATATTATGCCTGTTGCGGAAAGAAAAGAAGGGGTAATTTTGGATGGGAAAATCGTGAATCCGGATATGGAAAGAAATTTTGAAGAGTATCCTATTGAAAAATTAAAAGTGCCAACTTTAATCGTTCATGCAGAAGATGATCGATTGTCAAGTTTTAAAAAAGTTGAAGCAGCTATACATCGTTTTCCAAATCTCACATTGGTAACCTTTCCTAATGGCGGACACATGATGAGAGGGCACGGCAATGAAATAGATAAAGCATTGGATAATTTTGTACAATTTAAAACGTAAGTAGTAAAAATAGTCTTGCGAATCATAAAAATCCGAGCAAAGTATACCTTGTCTTTGACCGCATCTATTCATTAAAGCTAATTCTTGGATACTCAATCACTGCGTCATTATCCATCAGTCATCCAATAGGCATTTATTATCCCGAATGTTCATCTTTTGATGTAATGTTTTTCAACTTGATTCGTCAGTAAAGTAAATGAGTTCGGAAAGATTTAAAGAAGAAATACTGCCGTTGCGTCAACAGCTTTTCCGCCTGTCGCTGAAAATGCTTGGAGATGAGCAGAATGCGGAGGATGCTGTGCAAGAATCACTGCTCAAGTTGTGGCGCGTACGCGATACTTTGAAATCTTATGATAATCCGGGTGCCTTGGCTGTGACGGTAACAAAAAACACTTGTCTAGATAAAATCAGGCTCAGAAAACAGACTCAAACCATTGAAGAATCAATTAGACTGAGCGATAGAGATGACCCGCAATTACAGCTCGAAAGAAAGGATACTAACAAACTTATACGGATGATCATTCAAACCTTGCCGCCGCTTCAACAGCAGATTATCAGGATGAAAGATGTGGAAGAATATGAAACGGAAGAGATAGCCGAGATAACGGGAACGACGATTGAAGCTGCCAGGACAAATTTATCGAGAGCAAGAAAAAAAGTGCGAGAAGAATATTTGAAGATCGTTCGACGTTCCGAATCAATTAATTAGTAAACAGTTAAAGTTTATTGTTCAAATGAAAATACTTAGACGAAAAAATATTTCTTTGCAAGAAGCTGAAAAGTTGATTGAAAAGTACTACGAGGGAGAAACTACGGCAGCGGAAGAGAATTTACTTCGTAAATATCTTTCCGGGGGAAATGTACCGGCTCAATTTGAAGCTGAAAAAGCAATTATGGGCTATTTCGCAAGTGAAAAGGAGAAGAAAAACATATTGCGTGTTCCTAACACCTTAAAATGGGCGGCATCGGTTGCGGCGGCGGCAGCAGTATTGGTAATCTTTCTGAATATTTTCCCCCTTAACCAACCCGCGACAAACTATGCCTACATTGACGGCAAAAAAATTACCGACAAAAATGAGGTTTTCGCTTTGGCACAAATGGCCGTCGGCAATTTAGCGTCCGGAATGGATGAGGTGAATATGGGATTGGATGTATTTAAAGGATTAGAATATTAAGAAGCAAGATAATTATGAAGAATACTGGAAAACACTTAATTCTTACGCTGCTTTTGGCTGTCGGATTTACAGCCAATCTGCATGCGCAGAGCGACTTGGAAATCAATAAGGTTTTCGAGCAGTACGGCAAACAGAAGGGCTCTGTACTGGTGGAAATGGGCAAAGAAATGCTGAAAGAGTATGATTTCGCCTACTATAAAAGTATTGTAACAATCGATAACAAAGAGGCTGGTGATTTTGCGCGTAAGTGTTTGGAAGGCGACCAAAAAGGCGCGAAAAAAGTGAAGCAGGTGATTTCAAATGGCGTCCTAAGCTCCATCTTCCTTCAGTTGCCTAGAAAAGGGGAATATTTCCGATTGGTTTTATTCAATGAAACCACATCACCCGAGCGTAAAATGACATTGATCTACATCGAATCGGAAAAGGAATCGGAAGAAATCTTGAATATTATTTTAAAAAGGAGATAAGAGAAAAAAGAACAACAACTTGAAAAACAAAAAAACAACGTTTAACATTTAATTATTCATAATTATAAACATTGAATTCAAAATGAAAACAAGAAAACTAACAATTCTTACATGTGTCTTTGTGCTTATCTCAACGAATTTGTTTTCACAAGCAATTTCAGACACAACTTTTCATTATCGGGATAAAACCATTCAAGTGAAAGACAGTCTTGACGAAGTGAGAGTAAAAGTCTCAAAAAGTGATTCATTTGGCTATGTCCCTGTTTATGAAGGGATCTTTACCAATGAGCGACAACTTGAAACCTATACGGTCGGGACTGTTTTTAATATTGATACCCCGTTTGGTTCATTATTAGGGAGAGATAGACCAGGAATGCAAACCCACTGGCAGGGAATGGGAGCGGGATTATCCTTTATGATGAATACTGATTTGGCATATAGACCGTTTGCTTCCGGGGAGATCATATTGAACCCATTGGAAATCTCCTCCACTTTTGTAGACCAATTTGCCTTGGTTACGGGTATAGGAGTTGTTTATCGCGACTATGCATTGGAGAAAAATTTGACAATGGAAAAAGTTGACGGAGTGGTTCGTTTTGAAAAAATGCATACAGATATCTATTCACTCAATAGTGTAAGGCAAATTGAATTTGTTGTCCCTTTACTGTTTGAATGGCAGCCGAAATCAAACTTAAAACACAAATTTTTTTTATCATGCGGCGCTCTTTTCAGTTATGGAACTGATAGGGCTGCTATGCATGTAACAAGGGAAAAAGATCAAGACCTTATGGGAAGAGGATTGGATGTCAGATTGAATAATCTGGATATTTTCGGTCAAATTGGTTTCGGCAGTGTGAGTTTGTATGCAAAGTACACTCCATACGGCATTTTTCAATCACAAAAAGGACCGAAGTTCAGTCAATTATCAATAGGATTAATGGCATATTTCAATGAATAAAGAATAATATTCGCACACTGATCAAGCCGATACCTATATCGGCTTTTTTATTCCAAATATCTTAACAAAGTTGTATTTTTGTGAATATGTGCTGTTACTGTTTCAAAAAACATATTCAACAAAATAATCAAACAACCATAAGAATAAACCAAAATGACATTACAAGAAATCCTTGAATATCGGCGCTCAGTCCGCGACTTTGACGAAGCAAAAGACCTTGACACGGAAAAGGTAAAGCGCTGTATCGAATTGGCGACGCTTGCGCCGAACAGTTCCAATATGCAACTGTGGGAATTTTATCACATTACCGACCCTAAAATGTTGAAAAAAATATCTCACGCTTGTCTGGACCAAAAAGCGACCGAAACAGCGAAACAAATTGTCGTGTTCGTGACGCGCCGCGATTTACACCGCAAACGCTCAAAGGCAATTTTGGATTTTGAAAAAGGAAATACCGCTCGTAATAGTCCACAGGAAAAAAGTCAGTGGAATAAACGTCAATTTTACTACAATCGCTTGATGCCGTTTATATACAGCCGATTTTTCGGACTCCTCGGGGTTTTCAGGAAGCTCCTCGCCACTTCCGTCAGCCTCTTCCGTCCAATGACAACATCCATTTCAGAAAGTGATATGCGCGTGGTCGTGCATAAAACCTGCGGTTTGGCGGCGCAAACTTTTATGATTGCCATGGCGGAAATCGGTTACGATACCTGTCCGTTGGAAGGATTTGACAGCCGTAGGGTTAAAAAGTTGCTCAAACTGCCTTGCAGTGCCGAAATCAATATGGTCATTCCCTGCGGAATCAGAAAAGGGATGTCTGGAATTCGGCGAGAACGGTTTAGGGTACCCTTTGAAGAAGTGTACAGGATTATAGAATGATCATAAATGAAACGCTCTTTTATACTATTTTTGACAATCGCCTTCTCTCTTCTCAGCTGTGAACGAGAACCTGACTTTGAAAAAATCGAATATGTCAAATACAACCATCAGCTCTTTGAGGAGAATGTAAAATTAGGAGTGCTCATCAAGCAGGTTTTTAAAGATTTGGAAGCTTCTCCTAAAGAATTGTTGAAAGAACTCGGTTATGATGAGGAACAATCCAAAAAAATACTTGACAAACTCAACCTCTATGTCGCGCTTGCAAAGGATTACACGATGTATGGCGTTGCATATAATACAAAAGATCCCCTTGGTAAACCTATCGTAGCATCGGGATTGATCTACTATCCGCAAAAAAGGAGGCCCAAAGGTGTAATCTATATCTCTCCTTTTTTCAAAAACAAAGGCACAAGCGGCACCGACGTGCGATACAGTGTAGAAGCAGCATTGGTCGGCATGGGTGATTATATATGCATAATCCCGGATGGAATTGGACTGGGTGTAAGTTCAAATCAACCGATATCGATCATTCAACACGAAAATTTAGCCGAAACCGCCGTGGATTTTTATCTGGCCGCCAAAGAGTTTATTTACAATCATTATCATTATAAACTGCCTAAAAAGATTACCCTGTTCGGTTATTCTTTGGGCGCTTCCGGCGCTTGGTCGTTGGCTCGATATCTCACCCTTCACAAAGAGTTAAATGTAACTGTGAAGGATATTTTTATCGGAGGAGGTGTTTATTACCCGGAACTCTATGGTAAAGATATATTTGAGACTCGCTATACTGAATATGCCGCCGCGCCGTATGTACTATGGTCATTAGACTATTATGAAAATTTGAATCTCGATTTCACCAAGATCTTCAAAGGCAAGTTGCTGGATGGATTTCCCGAATTATGCGACGGATATAAAGGTGTAAGAGACGTTACAGCATATATTGGAACCGATCTGAACAACTATTTTGATGAGGATTTTTTAAACAATGAACAAAATCAATATCGTCAATCGGTTATGACTGCATTGGGAAAAAACTCCATTCCAAATGACTGGTATCCGGAATGTAAGGTTTTTTTATACAACTGCTTTACCGACCTGTTCGGCTCTTCGATTTGCGGAGATGCTCTGTATGACTATTTAAAAGAGATAGATGCCGATGTTGAATATACCCATGAGGATATGACACACGAACAAATGATCGTTTACATGATCATGGATTTCTATAATCATCTCTATCCGGATAAACGGTTCGGTTTACTTTAAAGCCCATAATTTTGGGGAAAAGCAGCAAAAATGTAATGTTATTTTAATCTTACCGTAATCACTTTCTTTGTTGACTTGACTAATTTTGCGTAAGTTTTTCAATTCAATTAATCATCTCAAACAAAGAAAAGGATGAGTGAAAAAATATTCAAAGAGAAAAGAAACAAAACACTCAGTTATGTGACTGTGCTTGGTGCCGCATGTATATTGATTGGCTTGATTTTACTTGCCTTTAATATCGGCTGGTTAAATCCCGCGTTCAAATCAATTGTTTTGTCCTGGCCCATGCTGTTGATTCTGCTTGCGGTTATCGGATTTGCTAAAAAACAAAGAATGTTTCCCGCAATTTTGTTGTTGCTTGGGGTATTCTTTCTTTTGCCGCGATTGGAGCGTGTTTATCCCGGGTTCTTAGGCGAGGCGGGTGGAAATTTCACCTCCAACTATTGGCCATTTTTGCTGATTGTTATCGGCTTGATGCTAATAATCGATGTCGCGACAAAGAAAAAGAAAAAGGGCTCTGATATAAATGGCATAGACATTCAGGCTGATACGTCCAAAACAGAAGGATGGATAGAAAAAGATGTGATATTTGGTAGTTCAGAGAGTCTCTTTCTCGAACCTATGCTTAAAGGTGGAGACATTGATGTGGTTTTCGGAGGAATCGTGATCGATTTACGTAAAACCACTTTGCCGGATACAACCGTCTATCTTGATATCGATGCCGTTTTTGGAGGTATAACATTTTATGTTCCTGAAGATTGGAATGTAAAATCCAATTTAGATTCTGTTTTTGGCGGTTATAGTGACAAGCGTCCAAATGTAGTTGTTGCGGAGGGTGATCGAAAACTTATTTTACAGGGCTCCCTAATTTTCTCCGGTTGCACCATTCAGTAGTTTTAGTAATCAATAAATCGTATTCGGTAGAAAACAACAGTGTCATTAAGTAACAATGTAATACGAATAGATGAAGAAATATTTTGTGGCGTCTTTACTTGTTTTACTTAGTGTAAACTCTTATTCTCAAAGTTTCAGCAATTCCGTAAAAGGTGTGGTCAAAGATGCTTTTACGGATGAAGTACTGGTCAATGCCACGATCACGCTTTCTGTTGATTCCTTAAACTTTTCGACGATTTCCGACAATGAAGAAAGGTTCATTTTTGAAAAAGTCAGAGCGGGAAGGGTTCGTTTGCAAATCAACTATTTGGGCTACGAACCCTATTTCGCGAACAACTTGATACTTGCAAGCGGAAAAGCGCTTGAAGTTGAAGTAAAGATGGAGCAATCCCCTCAAAACTTGACGGAAGTAACCGTCGCGGCAAGAAAACGGGGTGAGGTAAACAACGAATTGGCTTATGTCAGCTCACGCTCTTTTGATGTAAAAGAGACGGAGCGCTATGCCGGGACAAATGGCGACCCCGCGAAAATGGCTTCCTATTTTGCCGGAGTTCAAGCAGCGGGCGATTCGCGCAATGATATCATCATCAGGGGGAATTCGCCGCTTGGATTGCTGTATATGCTGGAAGGGATTCCTATTCCCAATCCCAACCATTTTGCCACGATGGGAACCAACGGCGGCGCCATCTCGATGCTGAATAACAATCAATTGTCAAATTCCGATTTTTTGACGGGCGCAATGCCGGCTCAATATGGAAATGCCACTGCAGGCGCATTTGATTTATCAATGCGAAAAGGCAACAGCGAAAAATTTGAATATCTCGTTCAAATGGGAACCGGCGGTTTGGAAGCGGGCGTTGAAGGTCCATTTTCCAAAAAACAAAATTCGAGTTTTATGATCAATTATCGCTATGCTTTTCTCGAGCTTTTCGACAAATTCGGAATAAAATTCAATACGCCCGCCATTCCTAAATATCAGGATTTAACATTCAAATCTGACTTTGAATTCGGTAAAACTTCCCTATCGTTCTGGGGCTTCGGCGGTCCCTGTTCAATGTCGATGAATCCCGATGAAAATGTTTTGAATTATACAAAAAACCTTCGAACGGAAATGGGAGGACAGACGCATGTGGCCGCAATTACAATGAAAAACAGAATAAGCGCGAAATCCAACTTGCGAACTTCCGTTGCTTTTACAAATTCCACATCAAGCGTAGCTGTGGACAGTGTTTTCAATAACAGCAATGATTTTCATTTCTTCGGCGGCGCTTATACTGAAAACAAATTAATCGCGACCACCCAATACAGACATCGTTTCAACCCCAAAAGCAGAGTAATTGCCGGAGCGTCTTATATTCATTCATTTATAAATTTTGCCGATAGCGCGAAAATTCAAAATCAATACATCTCCGGTACTAAAAATCGTGGAGACTACGGACTCGCTCAATTCAATGCACAATACCAACACCGTATCAATGAAAAACTTGAAACGACGTTAGGGGTATTCTCTCAATTCTCTCTGTTGAATCATTCATTTTCCGCAGAGCCGCGAGCGGCCATCAAGTATTCACCCAATAAGAATAACAGTTTCGGCTTTGCTTATGGTTTACATTCTCAAACCCAACCCGGAAGTATATACTTTCACCAAACTTTACTTGATACCACAAACCTTGTATACAAGCAGACCAATACTGATTTGGATTTTTCAAAAAGTCATCACTTTATTCTGGGGTATAATCTGAATTTCGGAAGAGATTTCAATTTGAAAACCGAGGTCTATTATCAATATTTGTTCGACATCCCTATTGAGAAAGAACGATCACATTATTCGGTTCTTAATTATGGCGCTGATTTCTACGAAATTACAAAAGGCAATTTGGTAAATAAGGGCAAAGGGAGGAATTGGGGCTTTGAGATGACATTGGAAAAATATTTTTCCGATCACTATTATTTCTTGATTACCGCGTCCCTGTTCAATTCGGAATATTTGGCGTCCGATCATGTTTGGCGAAACACCGTTTATAACAGCAATATCCTCTTGAACGCGCTTGGCGGTTACGAATTTAAACTGCCGAAACAGCAAACATTAACAATCAACGCGAATATCGTTTATGCGGGAGGCTTGCGGAAAATTCCGATCGACCTTGAAAAATCCAAAAAGGAAGCTTATACGGTTTACGATTATGAGAATGCCTATAAGGACAAAAATCCGGATTTCTTCAAGGCGAATATCAAGCTCCTCTATCGTGTAAATTTGAGAAAAATGAGTTATGAGGTTGCTTTCGAACTTACAAATATTACCAACAGAAAAAATATTTGGCGAGAAATTTATGACGCCGAAACGCAAACAATAAAAACGGACTATCAAATGGGTATTATGCCCGGCGGTATGTTCAGATTGTATTTTTAAAATAGATAACGCTTGGTATGAAACAGTTGTGGTTTATCTTATTCATTTTTTTGCCGGTATCGGCAGGTATCGCGCAAAACAATTTGGTGGAAACAGTAAGGGGCAATGTGGTGTCAGGCGACCCTGCCCAGGAATTAATTCAGGCCTCCATATTCGTGGAAGGAAGCGAACCTGCTTTAGGAACGGTGACGGATGAACACGGCAATTTCGCTTTCAGTGTTCCCGTCGGACGACATAAACTATTGTTCAGCAGCACCGGATTTTTGCCGCAAGAAATCGATGTCTTGGTAAATACAGGCAAAGAGGTGATATTAAACGTGGTGCTGGAACCTTCATTTGAAGAGCTGCAAGGTACAGAGGTCGTGGCAAGTCGAGATAAGAGTCGTCCCATCAACAGGTTAAGCGTTACGGGAGGCAGGACGTTCAGCACGGAAGAAACCTTTCGTTTCGCCGGTTCGCTGGGTGACCCGGCACGCATGGTGCGCAGTTTCGCAGGCGTTATTCCTGCCAACGATTCACGCAATGACATCATCATCAGGGGCAATTCGCCCATCGGTGTTCAGTGGGCGCTCGACGGAGTGGAAATTCCCAATCTAAACCACTTTAACACCGGCGTAGGTATGACGGGCGGTCAAGTTACCATGCTGAATACCAACCTGCTTTCAAATTCGGATTTTCACATGAGCGCATGGCCGGCTTCCTACGGCAACGCGTTGGCGGGGATATTCGACTTGAAAATGAGAAAGGGAAACAACCAAAAACATGAATTCTGGGCGCAAATGGGATGGAACGGCTTTGAACTGGGTTCGGAAGGATATTTTTCAAAAAAAAGCACTTCGTCCTACCTAATTTCGTACCGATATTCCATCCCCGATTTGATGGAAAAGATGGGGTTTTATGCAGGTATAACACCGAAATATCAGGACTTGACCCTAAAACTTGACTTTGACATCAACACGAAAAACCATCTTTCCGTCATTGGTTTGTATGGCAGCAGCGGAATTGATTTTGTGACTTCGGAAGTAGAAATGGTTGAATTTGATGAAAATCTACTAGGGCAGTTTGATCAACGTATCAAAATCGATGCGAAAACATTTGTTCTTGGAGCTACGCACACCCTTGATTTTACGCCGAAAACAAAACTAACCACATTGCTTTCCTTTGTAAGGAGTGATACCCATATGCCTGTAGATACAATGTCTCTGAGACAGCCGGATGCCGAATGGCAAACGTTGTGGGATGAGCAGGCTCTGGAAAATAAATATTCGCTCTATTCAAAAATAGAACACCGATTTTCTTACGCTTCGCTGATAGAAGCAGGCGTGAAGTATGACTTGTATGATGTAAATTATTTGGAAAAAGAATCCTTTGATGATGAAAGGAGACTTTTTACCAATGTCGATGAAAAAGGAGCTTTCAGTCTTTGGAGAGCCTACGCGCAATATCGGCAAAATGTAACATCGAAATTGCTGCTGACGGGCGGTTTGCATGGGATGTATCTTGATCTGAACAAAACTTCCGCGCTTGAACCCCGTTTGGGTATCCGTTACACGCCTGGCGCGAAACACACTCTTGCATTGGCGGGCGGACTATACAGCCAGATGATTCCCCGCTCATTCTATTTTATCAGAACGCTTGATTCGTACGGCAATATAGAGCACAGCAACAAGAAATTGGGATTTATGAAGAGCGCGCACGTCGACTTTTCATACGATTGGGGTTTCGCCCCCGATTGGCATATCAAAGCGGAAACTTACTGCCAATGGCTTTATAATATTCCTGTAAAAAACGACCCGGACGAAACGTATACTATCTTGCAAGCGGGTGGAGCAGGTGACAATGTAATTATGCGGGAAGGGAATCTGGTCAATAAAGGAACGGGAAAAAATTACGGGGTGGAATTCACCGTCGAAAAGTTTATGAGCAACAATTACTACCTGTTGTTTAATTCTACGTTTTATCGTTCGACCTACACAAACGGATTCAATAAAAAAGAATGGAGTACCGTCTTCGACGGGAAATATCTCTTCAATCTTGCTTCGGGCTATGAACTGCCGCTTAAAAAGGGGTGGACGCTTTTTGTTGATGTGAAAAGTTCATTGGCAGGCGGCACGCGCTATACCCCCGTATTTGAGGAGGAGAGTAAACAGCAACGCAAATTGGTGTTCGACAACAGCCGGGTGAATGCGTTGCAACTGCGCGACTATTTCAGAACAGACTTACGAATCGGATATAGAAAAAACAGGAAGAAGTTCACAGACGAACTGTCTATTGATCTGCAAAACCTGACAAACCGGAAAAATATTTATGGTCTTTCGTTTGACCTTGACAAAGGTGTCTATTCGGAGATCCTGCTGCAAGGATTTATGCCGATGGTAACGTATCGGATGAATTTTTCATTGTAAGGACTCCATGCCCGACGCTGCCGATCATTTCGGAGGACTGCGCGCGGAAGCTGCGGGAACCTGAATATGAAGGGGCCGACTAAAACTGCTTTTTAGTCGGCCCCCGGTGTCTGACAGCTACCGTATCAGCGGCTTATCCTACTCGTAATAGTAAAGTTTCAACGGGGTGTAGCCGCTACCGGTGAAAAGCAGGTGTTGCGCGTCAAGGGCGTCCACAATCGGATCTCCGGTGAAATTAATTTCAATGTGGTACGTCCCGTCTCCGTTGTCGACGATTCTTTCATCACCGGTACTGATGTCGGCGCCGGTCCAGGTGGTGCTCCACCATCCGGTAGTGATCCGCATCTGAACCGCATCGCTGCCCTGGGCCTCCAGGTAGAACGTACCGGTCTTGATGATATTCCAGATATCCTCCGGGAAGGTGGCGAGACACTCATTGTTGCCGTCATGGCCGTCAAGTCCGAAGCGGTAATCGCCGCCCCAGCTGATCGCACCATGCGAGCCATCATTCTCCCAGAACACAACCTGCTTGGGCCCGGATCCGATTTCTACCCAAACTTCTTCGGCGAAGTACAGTTCCAGAGGCGTGTAGCCACCGCCGGTGAAGAGCAGATGCTGCGCGTCAAGCAGATCCAGAATCGGGTCTCCGGTGAAATTGATTTCAATGTAGTACGTCCCGTCTCCGTTGTCAATGATCCTTTCATCTCCGGTGTTGATATCGGCGCCGGTCCAGGTGGCGCTCCACCATCCGGTGGTGATCCGCATCTGAACCCAATCGCTGCCTTGTGCCAGCAGGTAGAATGAGCCGGACTTCATCCGGTCCCAAACATCCTGCGGAACGGTGTAGATTTCCTCTCCGGTGGAATTGCTCTCCGGAGCGAAGCGATACTCGCCGCTCCAACTGATCGAGCCGTGCGAACCGTCATTCTTCCAGATGGTGGTCTTGACGGTCTCCCAATGTCCCGTCGGAGCAGGCTCGTAAGCGATCTCCGGCATGATCAGCACCTTCCCGTCAAAGGTATGCAGTTTGCCCGCAAAAGTGCCGGTGTAGATGTTCTGCGGGATGGTAAAGACGACCGTGCTGGTACCCTTGCGGTAAAAATCTTTGTCTTGAAGGATCAGCGAGTTGCCCTCCGCATCGATCAACTCCACGCTGCTGATAAACTCCAAATCCTTGCCGTAAACGGTAAACCGCTCTCCGCCCTGGATGCTTTCGCCTGCCTGTTTGGAAAATCCCGACACGACGGTCTTGCCGACGGTCAACAGCGAAGGTGACTCCGCTTCCTCCTCTGCCGTGCGAACGATCAACTTGCCGCCCTCGGGGGAAATGCCTGACGGCGCCGTCACGCGAATCATGTCATTGCTGACAATCTCAAACCGGTTGACGCTGACGCCTTCGGGGAACACAATCTCAAGAACGTCCGAGAAGCCGGAACCATTGATGGTCATCTGCTGCCCCGCAACGACCTTCGTCGGGAAGAACACTTTGATCCCCAGTCCGACGTCTGCCGATTCGTCTCCTTCTTCAAGATTGCATGACGCGAAGACACCCATCAGGACAACGAACAGACTCAATCCGAAATATTTAAATATATTCTTCATAATTAAAACCTTATCAATCGGTTAGCATACTACCATCCTGGATTTTGCGTGAGATTTGGATTCTTCTTCAATTCAGACTGCGGGATGGGATAGAAATAGTACTTGTCATCCCACCGGCGTTGAACCGTGGAACGGTTCAGCTGGCCGGAATTGCTGATGGTAGCGACCTGGACGGTCTTGAAATATGCGGCGCCCTTCTTCCAGCGGCGGACATCCCAGAACCGGTGGTTCTCGAAGGCTAGTTCCACGAGACGTTCGCGCTCATAACGTTCAAGCCACGCGTCCCCGTCTTCGGTAAATTCAGGCATCTGAATATCCGGACGATTGCGTAGCACGTTGACCGCCTCATTCGCAGTCATGCCATAGGTGGCATCGTTGGCGCTTCCCGTGGCATGGAACACAGCCTCCGCATAGTCGAGATAGAACTCACCCAAGCGAAACAGGATCCAAGTGTGGCGACGACGGGTCTGATCGTCTGCCGTCGTGACGCAGGAGCCGTCAACATATTTCCGTAAATAATAACTCGTCGGAGTCGCGCCGTATTTGGGAGACGCGTTGAAACCTCCGACATAGGTCTCGATGATCTTCTTCTGCTTACCGTTGGTCGGCCACTCGTCACCATTCTTTACGACCGTGAGCGCGAAGCGCGGATCGAGCCCTTCATAAGGATTGACAACATTGAGATCGATGCTGCCCGGATAACGGGCGCCGAAGGTCTCGCCGTTATCCAGATACTCGTACTGGTCCACGAAACTCTGGGTAGGGCAATTACCGGAAGAGCCGTTCTCGACTCCGACCGGATAGTTGGCCATTTCAAAGGTGTTGCTTTCGCCGCGTCCGAGACCGAAGATCAGTTCCGGATTGAAGAAGGCATCGTGGCCCCACAGAGAACCGTAGGAACTGAGTTTCAAACCCCAGGTTCCGGCGTTGTCGAGAATATACTTGCAAGCCTCGGCGGCCTTCTCCCACTTTGTCCTGTCATTGGTCGGGTTGAACAGCGGTGAAGCCGCGTAGAGCAGCGTGCGCGCCTTCAGCGCAAATGCGGCAACGCGGGTCGCGCGCCCGATCTCGGAACCGACCTCCGTAGTGTAGGAAACCGGAAGATACGGCGCCACGGCGTCAAGTTCGTCAACGATGAACTTCACGATCTGATCGGCCGGCGTGCGGGTGATGTTGTTGGCCTGCGCATTGGTAAGTGTCGTCGTCACCAGCGGGACATCGCCGTACGCCCGGAACAGTTCGAAATAGAAGTAAGCCCTGAGGAAACGCAGTTCATACGGGAACAATTCCAACTGTTGGACCCAAATGGAATAACTGGAATTGTACTGCCATTCCGAGATGTCCGTCTGCGCGATCTTCTCCAAATACATGCAAACATCGGCGATGGCCGTATAGCACTTCGTCCAGGTTCTGGAATAGGGGTTTGCCGCGCTCCACCCGCCGTTCACATAGTTGTTTACGGCACCGGTCTCAAGCGCGAACTGGGCCTCGTCGGTGGCTCCCGCCAGAAAATAAGCGCTGTTGGACTCGAACTCGTTGTTGTAGACCTGGGCGTAAACGTCGAATACCATATTTTTGATTCCATTCTCGTAGTATTCGTAGGTCCAGGCCTCGTCTCGCGTGTTTTGCTCCGTATAATTGAGATCGACACACGCCGCCGGAACGATACAGGCGAGCATGAATAAACAGATTTTATCAAGTTTCATAATTCAATCTTTATTAGAATACAACTGAAAAGCCCATCGTGACTGCTTTCATCACCGGATAGCCTGTATTGAGGTTCTCTGCATCCATGCCTGGAATATTGTCGAAAGACAGCAGGTTCTGCCCCTGGACGAACAACTTGGCATCCGTAACTTTGATACGGTTAATGAACGATGCGGGAAGCTTGTAGTAAATCTCGCAGTCGCGCAGTTTGAACCAATTTACGTTGCGATACCAGAGGGTGGAATTCTGGGCGTTGTTGGCAATCCGCATAGTCGAAAGACGGGGATAGGATGCGCCGGCGCCTGCCACATCGAAGCAATTGTCGTAATATTCCCGGGACAGGTTCCGGTTGTCCGAGAGCGCGCCCCAGACACCGTCGA
>JGI24710J26742_10000625_pt1 | contig 32784 bp, 28 predicted proteins | sample BioPla2DNA2_FD_26742 | JGI IMG/M metagenome (IMG submission 26742)
GCTTGCGCTACTATGCTGGCTTCCCTTGCGTGGTGTTTAGCGTTTAATACCTCGTGAGCTACACCCCTTCTTTTTAGCATAGCGCTTAGCTGTTCGCTTACCTCAACAGAAATAGTACCTACAAGAAGAGGCTGTCCAGTTTGATGACGGTTTACTATTTCATCTATAACAGCGGTATACTTGCCCTTCTTGCTGCGGTACACAACATCGTTTAAGTCCTCACGTATCATTGGCATATTGGTTGGTACTTCAACAACATCTAGGTTATATATACCTTGAAATTCGGATTCCTCGGTTTTAGCGGTACCCGTCATACCGGAAAGCTTTTTAAACATGCGGAAATAGTTTTGGAAAGTTATAGTGGCAAGCGTTTTGCTTTCCCTTGCTACCTGTACATTTTCTTTTGCCTCTATTGCCTGGTGCAGTCCGTCAGAATACCTGCGACCAACCATAAGCCTGCCGGTAAATTCGTCAACTATAACAACTTCACCATCTTGAACTACATAGTCTATATCCCGCTTCATAAGGGTGTTTGCTCTTAGCGCTTGGATTATATAGTGGTTAAGCTCGTTGTTTTCAGGGTCGGAAAGGTTGTCTATACCAAAAGCATTTTCAGCCTTTGATATTCCCAGTTCAGTCAGTACAGCGGAGCGCTCTTTTTCATCTACAGTATAGTCATCTTCGTTTCTAAGGCGTTTTACAAAGCTGTCCGCCTTGCCGTACATATCGGTGGGTTTATCGCCTTGACCGGATATAATAAGCGGGGTTCTGGCTTCGTCTATGAGTATAGAGTCAACCTCGTCAACTATAGCAAAGGAATGACCTCTTTGCACCATGTTTTCTTTATATATGACCATGTTATCGCGCAGATAGTCAAAGCCCATCTCGTTGTTTGTGCCGTAGGTTATATCGCAAAGGTAGGCATTTTTCCTCTCCTCGCTGCTAAGTCCGTGCACTATTACGCCGACAGTCATCCCGAGAAAATGGAAAAGCTTACCCATGTCCTCTCCTTGGAATTTGGCAAGATAGTCGTTTACAGTAACTATATGTACACCCTCTCCTGTGAGCGCATTTAGGTATGCAGGCAGGCAGGCGGTAAGAGTTTTACCTTCGCCTGTTTTCATTTCGGCTATCCTGCCTTGGTGCAAAACTATTCCGCCTATAAGCTGCACCCTAAATGGACGCAGCCCAAGCACCCTATCCGCGGCTTCCCTAACCGTTGCAAAAGCTTCGACCAGTATATCGTCTAAACTTTCGCCAGATTTTAGGCGGTCTTTAAACTGCTGAGTTTTTGCTTTAAGCTCACTATCGCTGAGCTTTCTATAATCGTTTTCTAAAGCTTCTATTTCGTCGGCTATTTTTTCAAGCGGCGCCAGCGTGGTATTTCCGCCTATACCGAATAACTGTTTTATCTTCTTAAACATTCACTTCTCCTTTGGCAAAAGCCAAGCACATTATAACATGCAAGCTATTCAGCTGCAATTCCTTGCCCGAGATAAACCTTTATGATAATATTATCGCAGCTTCTTTGAAGGGTAGGTTTGATAAGATATTTAAGGGACTATTTGGTTTTGGAAAGGGTGAAATAAAGCTGTCCCTGTCCGGCGTGTATTCTGAGGATACTTACATTGGAGCTGAAAATATTATCAAATACGATGTACGCCTTAGAAGGAGAAAGGTAGGTTATGTAACTATCCGCATTGGGGAGAGTCCGCAGCTTTTTTATCTGGGGCATATAGGCTATAGGATAAACGAGCCCTTTCGTGGGAACGGCTATGCTGCAAAGGCGGTGGAGCTACTTATACCTATAATTAGAAGGCTGGGCTATAAAAGTATGGTAATTACAACTGATGAGGACAATATTCCGTCAAGAAAAACCTGCGAGAAACTTGGATGCGTACTTGAACAAATAGTAAAGGTACCGAATATGTTTTTAGACCTTTGCATGGGTTCTAAAACCAAGTGCAGATATATACTTATAATTTAGGGGGAAATGTGTTAAAAAAGATACAGGGCTTAGATACTTTCTACTGCTCATATGGCGATAAGGGGGATTATCTGCTTATACTACACGGTTGGGGCGTGGATACAAGCACTATGATGCCCATAATTAGGATACTGTCAAAAAATTATAGGGTAATTGCCTTTGATTTTCCCTTCCATGGCGGCACAGAAATGCCGGGCACCGATTGGACAGTTAAAGACTTTGCCGATTTTACTCTTGATTTTATTAAACAGATGGGTATTGAAGGCTGCCATGTACTGGCGCATTCTTTCGGGGCTAGGGTTGCAGTTGAAATTGCAAGTGCAAAGCCTGATGTGTTTAATAGGATAATACTTACAGGCGCAGCGGGCATTAGGCGCAAAGCTACCCCTATTCAAAAATACAGACTGTATAGATACAAATTTATAAATGTAGTTCTTAGCTTAATTTCAAAATTACCAGTACTTGGAAAGCATGTCCAACGCATATGCGATTCGCACCGCAGGGCTCACTCATCAGAAGACTATCTTGCGCTTAAAGAGGGTATGCATAACACATTTAAAAGTATAATCTCCCATGACCAGAGGGCGCTTCTGCCTAAAATTAAAAACTCTGTACTGCTTATATGGGGTAGGGATGATAACGAAACTCCCCTTTGGATGGCAGAGGTATTTAATACTGAAATACAAAATAGCCGTCTTGTAATTATGCAGGGCGGACATTTTGTGTTCAACAGCTACCCTGATGCTTTCTGTGATTTCTGTTTGGACTTTTTAGAGGAGGCATAATACCGTGTCTGATTTTCTTCTTATTTTATTATGGTATAGTCCAGCGGTGGCGCTGCTTCTTATATCGCCTTTATTTGTAATGTATTATCAGCTTAGCAGCTATCAATTTAAGGGCTTTATATCTACTATAATCCGCCAGATAAAGCGCATTATAAAAACCGGTGTTGTCGTATTTATTGCTTCATTCCTTATTTGCTATATTTCAGGCTCGCTGGCTGGTTTGGGCGGAGCGTGGAAGATATTAGCGCCTATAATAGGCATACTGGCTATGATATATACAGGTTATAAGATAGGCAAGGGCATATATACCGGCAGGGAAGGCAAGAGCAGCCTTAATTTTACTGCTAGGGTAAAGCGTTTCTATTTTATGTATGCAATAGTGCTATTCCTTATATTCTATTTGCTAAAAAAAATATTACCTACTTTGGGTTTAAATGCGCTGCCGACACTTTTTTCTCCACTTTGGATTATACTATCTGCAATATTAGTATGGTCTATTGAAAGGCTAATATATGAGCTTTACTTCCAAGACGCAAAGCGTATATTAAAAGAAAGGGACGATATACTTGTTATAGGCGTAACTGGAAGTTTTGGGAAAACAAGCGTAAAATTCTTTATGCAGACTGTGCTAAGCCAAAAGTATAATGTGCTGTGTACAAGGGATAGCCGCAACACGCCTATGGGCGTTGCCACATGCATAAGGAAGGACATTATGCCTTCGCATAATATATTCATAGCGGAGCTTGGCGCAAGGCATAGGGGCGATATTAAGGAATTATGCCGATTACTCTCTCCCAAAATAGGCGTGCTTACAAGCGTAGGCCCGCAGCACCTAGAAACATTCGGCAGCATAGATGCCATTAAGCAAACGAAGTATGATTTAATACGCGCCCTTCCATCTGACGGTTTTGCCGTTTTCGGCGAGGACCATGCTATAGTGCACACTCTATATGAGCAGACTAAAATCCCCAAGGTTATTGCGGGTGATAATGGCGAAGATATTTGGGCGGAAGACCTTGTAGAAGAAGGCACTGAAACCCGCTTTACTATATGCTCCAAGGCTGGCAGGCGGATACCTGTAAGGATGCATCTAAGGGGCGCTCACTATGTAAACAATGCACTTATAGCTGCGGCAGTTGCCATTAAACTTGGGCTTAGCGATAGGCAGATAATGTACGGCGTTGAGCTGCTTACCCCTATACGCCATCGTTTTAAAATTGAAACTGGGGAGGATGGCGTACACCGCATCAATAACGGCTATAACGCCAACCCCGTAAGCTCTTCACAGACACTAGCGGAACTTGGAAAGCCAAACTATGAGGGCAGGCGTATTATTATTACCCCCGGTTTTGTAGAACTTGGCTTTGAAGAAGAACGCTACAATAAGGAGCTGGGTATGCAGATAGCCTCCGTTGCCGATGTAGTATTGCTTATAGGCAAAAAACGCACAGAGCCTATAGCAGAAGGACTGATTAAGGCGGGCTTTTCTTCTGATGCAATACATGTGTTTGATTCTCTTAAAGAAGCTAATGATTATTATGAAACAATAAAAGCCCGTGGAGATTATGTGCTCTACGAGAACGACTTGCCGGACCATTATAGCGAGGTGTAGCATGAAAAAAACACAACTGGGGCTGATTTTCGGCGGCAGATCCTGCGAGCATGAAGTGTCCGTAATAAGTGCGCTTCAACTTTCAAGGTTTGTGGATTTAAATAAATACGATTTATACCCAATATATATAAACAAAAGCGGGGAATGGTTTTGGGGCGATGGACTGCTTGAGCTTAATAACTTTAGAGAGCCTATAATGTTTTCAAAACCTGGCATATATGAACGTGTAACGCTTGATATTACATCAAGGTCAGGCGCGTTAACGGTTATGCAAAACGGTAAGGGGCTTTTTGGAAAGCCTAAGCTAAAAATAATCACCAAACTTGATTGCGCTTTAGTAGTAATGCATGGTCTGCATGGTGAAGACGGCAGTTTGCAAGGTTTTCTTGAACTTGCGGATATTCCCTATTCTTCAACTGGCGTTGTGGGCTCTGCAGCAGGTATGGATAAAATAATAATGAAACATGTATTCAGGGGCGCGGGCATACCCGTGCTTGAGGATACAAGCATACTCAGAAGTGATTTTAGAGAGAACAGAAAATCTGTTGTTTATGAGATTGAAAAAGTTTTACCGTATCCTGTATTTGTCAAGCCCGCCAACTTAGGTTCATCAATAGGTATAAGTAAGGCTAGAAATAGAGAAGAGCTAATAAGCGCAATTGAATTAGCTTGCGAATACGACAGGAGAATATTAATAGAAAGAGGCTTAAATGAGCCTGTAGAAGTAAACTGCTCGGTTATGGGCTTTGACAATGATATACGCGCATCGGTTATAGAAATGCCGTCAACGGGCGGCGATATGCTAGGTTTCTTTGAAAAATATCTTAGGGATAGTGGCGGTGAAGGCATGGCATCGCTAAGCCGCATTATACCGGCTCCCATAGGGGCTGAGCTTACCAAAAAAGTTAAAGAGCTGTCCATGAAAGTGTTTAGGCTGCTGGATTGCAAGGGAGTAGTTCGTATAGACTGGATGATAGACCAAGTTACCGGCAAGCTTTTTATAACTGAAATAAATACTATACCGGGCTCGCTATCATTTTACCTTTGGAATAAGACTGAACCACCTATACGCTATCCAAAGCTAATAGATAATCTCGTGTTATACGCAATAAAGGCGCACGAAGAAAAACATGAGAACAATTACGCCTACCACTCCGACCTATTTAGCAAGATGAGCCTTACAGGTTCAAAAGGGAGCAAAGCATAAGTTTTTACGCATATGTGCTTATAGAGCTAAGATTGCGGTTAGAATAAAAATATAGTATCATTGGCTGTGTGATTATATTAAAAGAGGAGATGTTGCCGCCTTTGACTTTAACATTAGACACTATGGACCAATGCCAAGCGCTGTTCGGTTATAACGATAGGAATATCCGCATAATTGAGGAGGAGCTTTCGGTACGCATACATCTTAGGGATAATGCGCTTCATATAACCGGTGATGAGCTAAACTGCAACGCAGCAAGTGAAGTTATATACCAGCTGCTTGAATTACATGACAGTGGGGAGATGATAGATACCTCTTCAGTACAGTACTATATAGACATGGCTTTCAGCGGCGATATGCCAAGCGCTAGAGCCTTGATGAACGATGTTGTCGCCTATACTTACAGAGGGAAAAAGATTGTAAACAAAACGCAAGGACAGAGGGAGTATACAAGCTCTATACGCAATAACGAGCTTACCCTTGCAATAGGTCCTGCAGGCACCGGCAAAACTTATTTGGCGGTTGCCCTTGCTGTGGTCGCTATGAAAGCTAAGGCGGTTGAAAGATTAGTGCTTACCCGACCCGCGGTTGAAGCAGGGGAAAAGCTTGGTTTTCTCCCCGGTGATATGTCCCAAAAGGTTGACCCGTATTTAAGACCGCTTTATGATGCCCTATATGATATGCTGGGCGCAGATGGTTATATGCGCTATACCGAAAGGGGTATGATAGAAGTAGCTCCCCTTGCCTTTATGCGGGGCAGAACTCTAAGCGACGCTTTTATAATACTAGACGAAGCGCAGAACACTACGCCCGAGCAGATGAAGATGTTCTTAACACGTATAGGTAAAAACGCTAAATGCGTTGTAACGGGCGACTTAACCCAGATAGATTTGCCTCAAGGACGAAAAAGCGGTTTAAGCGATGCTGTGGATGTATTAACCGGAATTGAAGGTATAGGTATAGTAAATCTCACTCGTCATGACGTAGTTCGAAATGACCTAGTTCAAAGGATAGTACAGGCGTACGAAAATAGGAGTAAGATTCAGGCAAATGAATAACAAGAAAGAAAACAGAATAGCATTGCTACGAAGCTTTCTTAAATCCAACACTCTTAAACGTATTGTGGTTAATATTGTTGGCGTTATTGTTATTTTGTTCATGGTTTTGGCTGCTGTAACGCCTATAAGGTATAACCTAAGGGTTGGTATGGTGCCGACGCACACTATTTCAGCCAGCAAAGATGTAATCGACGAAATAAGCACTGAAAAGAATAGAAAAATTGCAGCTGAAAGTGTTGCACCCACGTATAAACTACAAGAGGGAGTAACCGAAAAAGTATTAAATAAGCTAGAATTAATTAAAAACGAACTTTTCGCAGTAATTCAGTACGCTAAAACGCTTGAGGATTACTCGCCAGATAGGCGCTACACAAAGGAAGAACTAGATTATGCATCTGATATGCTGTCGGATATAAGTTTGCGTTCTTTCCAACTTCAATCCCTCATGAACACAAGTGAGGAGGATTTTAATACGCTGTTTGGTTCTCTAAAGGACACTATAACTAACACCATGCAGGGCAGCGTAAGCGAGGGGCAAGAAAATAGCGCAATAAACAGTATTGTAAGCATTATCGGTTACAGTACCGAGATAAATGTGCTTCAAAACGTAGCATTGCCTGTTCTAAAGGAAGTTATCATGCCTAATATGGTTATAGATAACGAAGCTACAGAGCTTGCGCGTAATGCCGCAATGGACGATGTTGACCCTGTAATTTATAAGCAAGGGCAGAACATTGTGGTTCGTGGAGAAGGTAGGATAAAAGAAAACCAGATAAAAATGCTGGATAGTCTTGGTCTTCTTGATACGGATACCACAGATTATAAAACCTATGCGGGCGCAACTATAATAGTGTTTTTATCGCTTTTTGGTTTAATGCTATGCCTTAATAATTTAGATAAAAACGTGTTTCTTGATACAAAGAGGCTAATAATAATATATTTGGTGATGTCAGTCGGGCTGTTGTTTAGCATACTAGCAAAAATTATAGGCTATATATATGCAGCGCCAATGCTATTTGTGTCAATAATTATTTCCGCTTCTGTAGGCTATAGACCGGCGCTTTTAGCAAGCGCGGCATTTTCAGCTATCGCTTCATTTATGCTTGCGATAGGGGGGCATAATACCGCCGCTGATGCTTGTTTCATGTTTATATCAGGAATAGCATCAGGAACAGTTTCAGCGCTTATGCTTAAGGATAATTCAAGACGTACCCATGTGCTTATGGCCGGTTTTACGGGTTCTGTTATTTCTGCTCTCACTGTAATTGCTGCAGGTATGATGGTAAGTAACGATACGGGTTTAATATTTTCAAATGCCGCGTGGTCTTCAATGGGCGGAATAATTTCAACTCTGATCAGTATTGGTTTGCAGCCGCTGCTAGAAACACTATTTAACCTTCCCACCCAAAGCAGGCTTATAGACCTTTGTAACCCCAAACAGCCTTTGATGAATAGACTTTTAACCGAAGCTCCGGGTACATACCATCATAGTCTTGTAATTGCTAATTTAGCCGAAGCCTGTGCTGAGAAAGTGGGCGCAAATCCTTATCTTGCAAGGGCGGGCGGATATTATCATGATATAGGCAAGCTTAAGCGTCCCAAGTATTTTAAAGAAAATCAGATAAATCAGGAGAATATACTAAACGAAAATGAGCCACAGGTTTCAGCAACAATAATTACAGCACACATAAGGGATGGACTTGTCTATGCGAAACAGCATCGCCTGCCGGTTGAACTTCAAAATATTATAGCTGAACATCATGGTAATTCACTAGTTATGTACTTCTATTCTAAAGCTGTTCTACAAGACGGTAAAGAAAATGTTAATGAGGATGACTATAGGTATGATGGTGTACCGCCAAAGAGTGCCGAAGCTGCCATAGTTATGCTATGTGACACTATAGAGGCGGCAGTCCGTTCGCTAAAGCAACCCAGCATGGAAGAGATTGAGGAGTTCACATTTAAACTCATACAGCAAAAGATAGAGGATGGGCAACTGCGCAACGCGCCTCTTACCATGGATGATTTGCACGATATTGCTGAAAGTTGCGCGAAAGTGCTGTATGGAGTATTCCATGAGCGGGTTGAGTATCCTAGCAGAAGCAGATCTTCAAAATTATTTGAAATACTGCCTTCTAAAAAAATTAAGGTTGACAAGGGCGAAAACGGAGAAAACAATACCCAAGGTGATGCCGAATAATGAAATGTAGACTAAGTTTAATTATAGAAGACGAAGAAAAGCTTATAGGTGAGGATTTTAAAGCTACATTTCAGCTATGTGCTGACAGTTGTGCTAAGCTTGTAAATCTGCCTAGAAATTGTTTTGCCAGCATTTACATAGTAAACGATGCTGCTATTAAAAATATTAATAAAGAGCATAGGAATATAGATAAAGCTACCGATGTGTTAAGTTTTCCCAGCCTAGAGCTTACAGAGGCGGACTTTTTTAATTTAGATAAAAAGCAGCTTGTAAAAGAGTGGGATATAGAAAAAAATGCTTATTTTTTAGGCGATATAGTTATATCCTTTGAAAGGGCGAAGTTTCAAGCTGAGCGCTTTGGACATACAATTAAAAGGGAACTTTGTTACCTGCTTGTACACGGTATATTCCACTTATTAGGTTTTGACCATATTGAAAAGAGAGATAAAAAAATCATGAGAAAAAACGAAGAACTTGTACTAAATGAAGCTATATTTAAAGCAAATGAAAATGTAATGATTCAAAAGGCTTGGGATATGCTTAAATATTCCTATGTACCCTATTCTGAATATAGGGTATGTGCGTGTCTGCTAACCAAGGACGGAAATATGTATACAGGCAACAATATAGAAAACGCTTCCTACGGACTTACAATATGCGCAGAGAGAACAGCAGTGTTCAAGGCGGTAAGCAGCGGAGATAGGGATTTTATAGCTATTGCAATAGTATCCGATGGTATTGCGCCGTGGCCCTGCGGCGCTTGCAGGCAGGTTCTAAATGAATTTGCAGAAGATATGCATGTGGTTATTGCATGGGGTGAGGATAATAAAGAATACTCAACGCTTAAAGAGCTGCTGCCTAAAAGCTTTTCGCCCTCACTTAGCGCAGAAAAAAGATTTGTGGAATGAGAAATGTATATGCAGGATAAATTTAAGTCTGGATTTGTTGCGCTTATAGGAAGACCTAATGTAGGGAAATCAACTCTATTAAATGCTATGGTGGGGGAGAAGGTGGCAATAGTATCTCCCAAGCCGCAGACTACAAGAAGCCGCCTTATGGGTGTTGTAAAGCTTGAAAATGCACAGATAGTTTTCCTTGATACGCCGGGCATACATAGAGCTAAAAACAAACTTGGCGAATATATGATGCAGTCTGTAGAAGCAGCGCTAAGCGGAATAGATGCCCTATGTATTATGCTTGATGTAACGGATGTTAGGCAGCAGGACCACGCAATAGCTAAACAGTATACTGGGCTTTCGGTTCCGATATATCTTCTGCTAAATAAAATTGATAGGTTAATCCCGCAGGAAATTTTACCTATAATTGATGAGTTCTCAGGCTATAATTTTAAAGCCATACTTCCAATAAGCGCAATTAAAAATGACGGTGTAGCTGAGCTGTTATCAATACTTGAAGAAGCAATGCCCCAAGGTCCTAAATATTTCCCCGATGATATGATGACAGACCAGCCTGAAAGGGTAATTATAGCCGAACTTATACGCGAAAAGGCTCTATTATATCTTCAAGAGGAAGTGCCGCACGGGGTGGGAATAGAAATACTTAAAATTGAACAACTTAACGATTCTCTAAGCGAAATACAGGCGACAATATACTGCGAAAAGGATTCACATAAGAGGATTATAATAGGCAAACAGGGAAGCATGATAAAAAAAATAGGCAGCGGCGCTAGGCGAGAGATTGAAACCCTGCTGGGTCATCAGGTGCATTTAGACCTTTGGGTTAAGGTGCGCCCTAATTGGCGCAACTCTCAAGCAGATCTTCGTACGCTTGGATACACAGAGGGAAATTAAATGAAAATGCGTCTGTTGTCATCTATAATTGCGTTTCTTCTGTTTTTGCCATGTGGTCAAGCGGTGCAATATAAAAAATACAGCCATGTTTTTTTTGATACTTTTGATACTGTTATAACCATAATAGGCTATGCGGAGAATAAAGCAACATTTGATAGTGTAGCCAGACTAGCTGAGGAAAAGTTTAATATATACCATGAACTTTTTGACTGCTATAATGAATACGATGGAGTAACAAATATCTATACAGTAAACGAAAAAGCTTTTAAGTCGCATATAGTAGTGCCTGAAGAGCTGTTTAATTTAATTAAACTGTGCAAAGATGTGCAGCCAAAGCTAAACAATACCTTAAATATTGCGATGGGAAGTGTGCTTTCTCTATGGCATGATGCAAGGGAATATTCAACTGAAAATCCCGACAAAGCCTATTTGCCTAATATTGATAAGCTAAATGAAGCCTCAAAACACATGAATATTGATGATATAATACTAGATGAAGAAAACCGCAGCATATTTATTAAAGACCCTGAGCTAAAAATAAACTTAGGCGCAGTTGCTAAAGGATATGCAACTGAGCTTGTTGCCCAAGAGATGTTAAATAGCAGTATGCCCTCGTTTATTATAAATGCTGGGGGAAACATAAGAACAGGCAATCCTCCGCTTGACGGTAGAGAAAACTGGGGGGTGGGTATACAGGACCCATTTGACCCTTCAGGGATGTTTGAAACAATTTTCCTGCATAATTTATCCGTAGTTACCAGCGGGGATTATCAGCGCTATTATGAAGTTAATGGTGAAATATACAACCATATAATATCTCAAAAAACGCTTTATCCGGCTAATTTTATGCATTCTGTAACCATAGTTACGGAGGATTCGGGGGTGGCTGATATGCTATCCACTGCGCTCTTTCTTATGCCCTATGAAGAAGGGAAAGAATTTCTTGAAAACTATCAAAATGTGGGTGCCATATGGTATCTTATGGATGGAAGCATTAAAGCTACAGATAATATAATAAATATGCTTGGTTCAACTCTTAAGGGCAATTAGTTTTTTAGTATATACATATTAAGTTAGTATTTGTATTAATCGTACGGATTTCTTGCCAATTGCCCTATTTGTGGTTATAATAAAGAAAAAGGGGTGCAAATTATGAAATGTCCATATTGCGCAGGAGAAGATAGCCGGGTGGTGGATTCACGCCCTACTGAAGATAGAACCAGCATACGCAGAAGGCGTGAATGCACAAGCTGTTTAAGGCGTTTTACGACTTATGAAAAGCTAGAGAATGTACCCCTTCTTGTAATTAAAAAGGACCAGACAAGGGAGCTGTTTTCTCCGGAAAAAATTCGCAATGGCATTATACAAGCCTGCCATAAAAGACCTGTAACCGCACAGCAGATTGATAATATAGTATCTGGTGTTGAGCAAATGGCGTATAACAGTATGAAGCAGGAGCTAACAACACGTCAGATAGGCGAAATGGTTATGGAAGAGCTTCGAAAACTAGATGAGGTAGCCTATGTACGCTTTGCCTCGGTATATCGTCAGTTTACCGATATTCCAAGCTTTATGCATGAACTGCGCCAGATGATGATAGACAAAAAAAACGAAAGCTTATAATAATTTTCATAAATAAAATGCCGTTTTATATAGGCGGCATTATTTGTTTGCTTATCTATAATCTATAATAGTAAAAGTTTAAGTAGATATCTGGTCAAGGCTCATAGCGAAGCCGGGCACGAATTCGCGCATAAAATCCTTAACTTCAGGAAGCTCAATTGCCTGTATAGAGTTAAGTATCCCAACTTGCGCTTCTGTAAATTCTCTGTTTCCCACCTTACTCTCTTCAAGACATTTTACATACGCGCATATCCTGTCTGCTGCCTTTACTATGTGCCATTCATTAGAAGATTCATCAGGGGAAATAAGCCTCTTATAATGCGGCTTTAAATCCTCAGGCAACATGTTAAGCAGCCTTTGTGCTGCAACATCGGCAATTTTATTATATTCCATTTTAATAGCAGGGTTGTTGTTTTTAACCGGTGTTGGAAGGTCGCCAGTTATTACTTCGCTTGCGTCGTGGTATAGTGCAAGCGCCATAATATGCTGTGCATCATAAGTTTTTCCGTAACGCTCTTTTCCAATGAGCGCAATAGCATGGGCGAACATTGCTGCCTGCATGGAATGTTCCATAACGTTTTCAGGTATGGTATTTCGCATAAGTCCCCAGCGTAATATGTATTTCATGCGTGATAGATACGCGAAAAAATGATAATTCATGGTTTTTTGTCCTTCTTTTTAATTATGTTTTTTTCAAAGCCTTGACTACTGGGCTCGTAGTATACTTTATCTTCAAAGCCTTCAGGCATGTAGTTTTGCTTTACATAATGGTCTTCAAAATCATGTGGATATAGATAGCCCTCTCCACTCTTAAGCCTGCTTGCTCCTTTATAATGTGTATCCCTAAGGTGCATAGGTACAGCGCCTATATCGCCTTTTTCCGCGTCTTTCTGAGCGCTAGACATAGCATTAACAACACTGTTTGATTTTGGGCTTTCGCATACAGCGATGATAGCTTGCGTTAAAGAAAGCCTTGCTTCCGGCATACCGACAATTTTAAGCGCCTGCGCAGCTGAAACTGCCTGCACCATTGCATCAGGGTTTGCAAGCCCCACATCTTCGCTTGCGTGGGCGATTATGCGTCTTGCAAGCAACATAGGGTCACAGCCGGCATAGAGCAGCCTTGAAAACCAAAGCAGCGCGGCATCGCTATCTGAACCTCTGAGCGACTTACAGAAAGCGGAAAGCATGTCGTAATATAGGTTATCATCCATGCGTACTACGGGCTTTTGTATACTCTCCTGCGCTATATCAAGCGTTATAGTTATTCGCCCGTTTACGGTTGGTGTTGTGAGCGTCGCAAGCTCAAGCGCATTAAGCGCCATGCGCGCATCTCCGTTTGATACGTTTACTAGATGTTTTAGCGCATCATTATCTATATCCACATTAAGCTTTTTTAAGCCTCTTTCATCATCATTAATTGCAGCCATGAGTATATTTTCAACATTGTCAGCGTTTAAGGGCTTAAATTCAAACAGACGGCATCTGCTAACTATAGCAGGAGTCATAGATACCATGGGGTTTTCAGTGGTTGAACCTATAAAACGTATTATTCCCTTTTCTATTGCAGGCAGAATGGAATCGGATTGAGCCTTATTCCACCTATGGCACTCATCAAGCAACAAGTAGGTAGCTTTGCCATACATCTTTTGCCTGTCCTCAGCTTGTTTTAGTACTTCTCTTACATCGGCAACACCGCTGGTAACAGCATTCATGCGCTCAAAAGCAGCGCTTGTAATTTCAGCTATTACATTTGCAAGCGTGGTTTTACCGGTGCCAGGCGGTCCATAAAAAATGCTACTTGTAAGCCTATCTGCTTCTATAGCTCTTCTAAGCAGCCTTCCTTTGCCTACAATATGCTCCTGTCCGTAAAATTCATCCAGATTACGAGGACGCATTCTATCTGCGAGTGGACGGCTCTTATCGGTATCGTGGTTCATAAAATCAAATAATGTCATCTTTCAACAAAAAACCTGAGGGAATTATCCTTTTCGTCTATAAAGCACTCAAATGCCATATTATTTAGACTTGCTATTGCGTGTAAACAGGCGATTCCGGCATCAAGGCTATTAAGAAACCTAAACTTAATGCACAGAGTGCTTCCTGTAAAATCAAAACGCCAAGGCTGTAGGTTTACAGCTGAAGGCGCTATTCTAACGGCATCCGCTGCCCTATAAGCCCATAAAGGCCAAGCGGACGGATTGCTTTTGCAAAGGGCGTTTAGCGGCTTGCGTCCCTTTTTTTTGATGTTTCCAAGGGGTTTGCCATAGGGTATTATTGCCTGTATTCTTTCCCCATCTGCTAGCTTTACATCACATACACTGCGCCGAAAATTACCTGCTACCCAGCATGTACCAAGCCCAAGGGAACTTGCGTTTAATACAAAAGCCTCGCCCAATATACCAGCATAAAATTTAGATAGGGGAACGCTGTAATCCGTAATAACGCATGCATAGTGAAATACATTTTCAAATTTCGGAAATAGAGGGAGATTAATCATAACATTTTTACTCTGCTCGTTTCGTTTAAGTACTATACGCGCACCGTATAGGTTATATTTTGCAAGCGAATATTCAAGAACATTTATATTATCAATAGAAGTATTATCTAAAAAATGCCTAACGCTATAGCGCATAGGAATAAAATCATTCCACAAACTTAAATCCTCTTGTCTAAAGAGGGTATTTAGCGGTTTATTCTGCACGATATCCCCCCAATCTCAAGGAGATTTTAACATATTGTATATAGGCTTTCAAGCAGACAAACCCCAAATATAGGGGCTTGCTGAATTAGGTTAGGAATAAATCCTAAATCTAATTATTTACCCAGCTGAGCGTCGTTATTGCCGCTGTCGCTTGTCCAAATTTCGAGCATGTTGATGGGGTCATTGAAGCCCGCTATCCAGCTATTACTAGACTATAACCCTGCCTTTTTTTATAACCTTTGCTGCCAAATTGCTTCCGAAGCGGTAACACAGAAAGTCTAAATCAGGGGCGTTCCATATAACTATATCCGCTTGTTTGCCCTTTTCTATGCTGCCTATTTTGTTACCCAAATCTAACGCACAGGCGGCGTTTAGCGTAACTGCGGTTAGAATCTCTTCAGGCGATAATTTGTAAAAATAGTTTGCTAAGTTACAGCAAAGCTGGAGGGAATGTGAAGGGCAGGAGCCGGGGTTAAAATCCGTTGCTATGGCGACGGGTATACCCATGTCTATCATACTTCTTGCCGGTGCGTAGGGTTTACCTAGGTAAAATGATGTTGCAGGCAATAGGCAGGCTATACAGCCGCCGTTTTTTAGAGAGTTTAGCCCCTCATAATCAATTGCTATCAGGTGTTCAGCACTTATTGCACCTATTTCACCTGCAAGGCGGCTAGCGCCTATTGCGTTAATTTCATCTGCATGTATCTTAAGTTTCATGCCGTGTTCTTTTGCGGTTTCAAGTATGCGCCTTGATTCCTCAACGTTAAATACGCCTGTTTCACAGAATACATCGCAAAATTTGGCAAGGTCAAGCCTTGCAGTTTCAGGAATAATAGTATCAATTATAAGTTCTATATATCCCTCTTTATTGTCTAAATATTCATTGGGCAGGGCATGTGCAGCCATAAGTGTTGAAACAAGCTCTACTTCTTGAATTGAATTTAGGTGCTTTACAACTCTCATTTGTTTTAGCTCGTCCACTAAATTAAGCCCGTAGCCGGATTTTGCTTCAACAGTAGTTATGCCTTCTTTTAGCATTTCGGATAGTATGTTGCTTGCTTTATTTATGAGCTCTTCTTCGCTGGCTGCGCGCGTTTCCTTGACGGTGCTTAATATACCACCGCCTTGTTTTAGTATTTCAAGGTAGTCAACTCCTTGCATTTTAAGCTGCAATTCATGCGCGCGCCAACCGCCGAATACTAAATGAGTATGTGAATCAACAAGCCCGGGGGTTACAAGACAACCCTCAGCGTCTATTATTTCGCCTGAAAAGCTTTCGGGTACGCTGTCTACAATGTCTACTATGGTATCACCCTGTATGAGTATACTCTTGTCTTTTTTAAGGCTTATTTCACCTTGTTTTGAGCCTGCTCTAGGGCTTGTTCCATAAGCTGTTGCGATTAAGCCTATATTTGTTATGCACTTCATAAAATATCCTCAAACAGGCTATTGTCCAAGGGAAAGGGAATGGTTAAGTGGTTTTCATCGCCATAGTCTTTGTTGTAATTTATGCTGGTTTCTATAGCGTTCGGGTTTCTAGCCCATGCGCGTCTTGCAACGCCAACCATTACATCCCAAGGCATTGCGGATTTAAGAATATTATCAACCCTATCTGAGCCGTCAAGAACCATGCCAAAACCTCCGTTTATAGCTTTGCCTATGCCAACCCCGCCGCCGTTATGCAGAGCAACCATGCTCATGCCCCTTGCGGCATTCCCAGCGAAGCATTGTGTTGCCATATCCGCCATTATATTAGAGCCGTCCTTTATGTTGCTTGTTTCCCTAAAGGGCGAATCCGTACCGCCTGTGTCGTGATGGTCCCTACCCAGCATTACAGGACCTATCTCTCCATCTCTTACCATTTTATTGAAGCGAAGGGCAATATCCCGCCTGCCTATAGCATCTTGGTAGAGTATGCGGCATTTTGTACCAACTACTAGTTTGTTCTTTTCCGCGTCCCTTATCCATACCCAGTTATCTCTATCCTGATAGCGCCTGTTTGGGTCTATAATCTCCATAGCTGCCATATCTGTCTTTTTCAGGTCCTCATCTTTGCCTGATAAACAGCACCAGCGGAACGGACCGTAGCCAAAGTCAAACAGCTCTGGACCCAGAATATCCTCAACATAGCTAGGGAATACAAAGCCGTCCAAATCATTTACGCCGTTTGCACAGACTTCGGTAACACCCGCATCAAACACGGCTTTTAGAAAGCTGTTGCCATAGTCAAAGAAATAACAGCCCCTATTTGAATGCTCGCATATAAGCTGATAGTGTTTTTTAAGGCTTTCATCTACCTTTTCTACGAAGGCTTCCCTATCTTCCGCCAGCATTCGGGTACGCTCTTCAAAGCTTAAGCCCTGCGGACAGTAGCCGCCGTCATATACTGCGTGGCAGCTGGTTTGGTCGCTCATAAGGTCTACATGTATGTTGTTTTCCAACAAATAGGAGAGTAAATCTACTATATTGCCGTGGTAGGCTATAGCACATGGTTCTCCGTTATTTTTAGCTTCAAGCGCCTTTTGAACAGCCTTTTCGGGGGTGTCATAACATGCGTCAACCCAGCCTTGTTCAAGCCTTGTTTCTATGCGGGAAATATCAACCTCGGCTATTATAGACGCACAGCCCGCTATAACTGCTGCTTTGCCTTGCGCTCCGCTCATACCGCCAAGACCGGAGGACACAAAAAGCTTACTTTTAAGGTTGCCTTCTTTGGGGATACCAAGCTTAAGCCTGCCGGCGCCAAGCAGTGTATTATATGTGCCGTGTACTATGCCTTGTGAGCCTATGTACATAAGCCCGCCTGCCGTCATCTGACCGTAGTTTGCAACGCCAAGCGCAGCGGCTCTGTTAAACTGCTGTTGGTTGTCAAACTCTCCTACCATAAGACCGTTTGTAATTATAAGCCTAGGAGCAAGCTTGTGGGATTTAAATAAGCCCAAAGGGTGGCCTGACATAAGCACTAGAGTTTGTTCATCTGTAAGCTGCTCTAAGTAGTATTTTATAAGTCTATATTGCATCCAGTTTTGTGCTACCTGCCCCGTTTCTCCGTATGTGATAAGCTCATAAGGGTATAGGGCTACAGCAAAGTCCAGATTATTGTCCATCATAACCTGTATAGCTTTTCCCTCTATACAGTTGCCCTTGTATTCGTCTATTGCTTTTCCTTTTATTAAGCCCTTAGGTCTAAAGCGGTATCCGTATATCCTGCCCCTTTCTTCGAGCTCTTTTTTGAATTCCGGCAAAAGTATTTTGTGGTGTTTGCTTGGGATATAGCGAAGTGCGTTTTTTATAGCGCGCTTTTTATCCTCTTGGCTTAACTCGGATTCTCTCTTTGGCGCCCTTCTTATGCCGGGCTCAAATTTTGGGTATTCCGGCAGTATGTCAAATAACTCTTCCTGCATAATATTTCCTCCTATTGCTAAAGTGTAGTTTTACAAGCGTTTTCAAGCTCAGTGGCTCTATTTTGTATTATTTCGCATTCGTTTTTCATGCTAATAACAAAGCTTTCGTCTTTTATTCCAGATAAATTAATAAGTACATTTTGAATTGCTCCAAGCGCTGCGGAACGCGCCATGTATGCAGAAACCAGCCCATCGCTCAAAGTGTTTTTATTGCCTTTTTCGCAGACAATTTTTGAGAGTTTAAGCACCTCTATGCTCTTTTTTGCAACGCCAAGCGGAACATTGCAGGCGTTTTTAAGCGCTTCCTGCATTGCGTCTTGGCGTAGGCGTTTTTCTTCGTCCGTGTTTTTAGGTAGTTTAAGCGCAAGCATATAGCCGTCAAATGAGCTGCTGTCCTTTTGTATATTGTCAAGAAGGTCTTTCCTTAATGTATTCGCCTTGTTTAACAAATCGCTCATAATGTCATTGACATTCTCATAGCCTTTTTTACCTATGGTCAGCTCTGCTACCATGCATACAAGCGCCGCTGCGTATGAAGCGGTCATTGCGGATATGCTTCCGCCGCCCGGCGCAGGGGAGCTTGAAGCTGTTAAATCGGAAAAATCCTGTAAAGTATAGTATTTAAAGTCTATCATTCATCTACCTCAAGCAGTCTGTTTTCAAGCACCTGTTTTGGGCTGAAGTTTTCAAGCCTAAGGTAATACTGCGCGCTGTCTATGAAGGCTTGCATGGGGGCAAGCCCTATAAGTTCTGAACCTACAACGCCTACCCCGTAGCGCTGCGCCTCCATTTTTATTGTTTCAAACACGCGGTAGAGGCTTGTTTTGGTATAGTCAGTAACGTTCATGGATACTTGGGCTATTTTCCTCTCCTCAAGCATTACGCCCATGGCCTTAATGTATCTGAACCCACCGTTTGAGTTGCGTACATTTTTGGCTATTTCCTTTGCAATTTGAAGATTATCCGTTGCAAGGTTTACATTAAATGCTATAAGTGGCATTCTAGCACCGACTGCCGTTGCTCCCCCTGTCGGTTTTGGGGATAGGGGACCAAAGTCAGGCTCCCAGCCGGGCTTTTGCATCTTTTCAAAAAGCCCTTCAAATTCACCCCTGCGTATATCTGCAAGATTTTCTCTAGCTGCATTAGTGGCGGATTTTTCATACAGGTATACAGGTTGATTAAGCACTTCACCCAGATATTTGCCTACTTGTTTTGCTATATCATCGGCATCTTTTATACTGCAATTTTTGATAGGGATAAAGGGGATTACATCAACAGCCCCCATACGCGGGTGCTGTCCTTTATGTTTTCTTAAATCAATACTATTTAGTGCTACTTCACATGAAGCTATAACTGCATCGCGAAGCTTTTCAGGCTCTCCAATAATAGTAAAAACAGAGCGGTTATGGTCCTCATCGCTACTATAATCAAGAAGGCGTACGCCCTCTTTTCCCTTAAAACATTCGGCGATTTTGTTGACAATATCCAAATTACGCCCTTCCGAATAATTAGGTACGCATTGCATAATGGTTTTCAACTGCATTTCCTCCATATAATTTTTATACCTATATTCTACACGAAAAACCGCATATTGTTAAGCATTTTGGTTTTTTTGTCATTTTTGAAAATAATTATACGACTATTTCCTTGACAAGTAAAATATTAGAAAACCTGCAACTCTAAACAAAATTAGATAGATACAATCGGATTCATAATCTTTTTTTACAGCTTACAAACAAATTGAAATAACAGAAGGGCTATACAATAGTGTAAAAACATGATAATATATACAGGTGCATGAATAATTATTACACGAATAAGGAGTGATTGCATGGTAAAAAGAATAGTTATAATCGGTGCGGCAGGACGGGATTTTCACAATTTTAACACCGTATACAGAGACAATCCCAACTATAAGGTTGTAGCTTTTACTGCCGCCCAGATTCCTGATATCGCTGGTCGCCGCTATCCAGCAGATCTCGCTGGCTTCTTATATCCTGAAGGGATACCTATTGTTGAGCAAAGTGAACTGGAAAGTCTCATTAAAAATGAAAACATAGATGAGTGTGTTTTTTCATATAGTGATATTCATTATCACGATGTTATGAAGCTAAGCGCTCTTGTTAATGCTGCTGGAGCCAGTTTTACACTTTTGAGTCCCAAGGCAACGATGATTAAAAGCAATAAGCCTGTAATTGCTATTTGTGCAGTGCGAACAGGTTGCGGGAAGAGTCAGACTGTACGTAAAATTATCGAAATTCTAAATGAAAACGGTCTGAAGGCCGTAGCTGTGCGTCATCCCATGCCCTACGGTAATTTGAGTGAACAAAAGGTGCAGCGTTTTGCCACGATAGAAGATTTGGGAAAGCATTCCTGCACTATTGAGGAAATGGAGGAATATGAGCCCCATATAGTATGCGGTAATGTAATTTATGCGGGCGTCGATTATGAGGCTATTTTACGCGCTGCCGAAAACGACCCTGACGGTTGTGATGTACTCCTCTGGGATGGTGGCAATAATGACTTTTCCTTCTATACACCTGATTTGATGATTACGGTCGTAGATCCGCTTCGTTCCGGGCACGAAGTTTTTTATTACCCTGGCGAAGTTTCCTTGAGAACGGCTGGTGTTGTCTTGATTAACAAAATCGACAGCGCCGATTATAAGGATATTATAACAGTTCGTGAAAACATTAGAAATGTAAACCCGAATGCCACTGTTATTGAAGCGGCAAGTGCTCTCAGTATTGATAATATATCCGCTATACGCGGTAAGCGCGTTCTTATTGTAGAAGATGGACCGACACTAACCCATGGTGGCATGAAAATCGGTGCCGGAGTTGTTGCGGCACAACGCTTCGGTGCAAAAGAGCTTGTGGATCCGCGTCCCTATGCAGTAGGAAAGCTCAAAGAAACCTTTCAAATATATCCTGAAATAGGAACGGTGTTGCCTGCTATGGGATATAGCGACCAGCAGATAAAAGATCTTGCCGCAACGATTGATGCCTGTGAATGCGACAGTGTTATCATTGGAACGCCTATCGACTTAAAGCGCGTCATAAACATCAATAAACCCTGCGTTAAGGTGGATTATCATCTGCAAGAAATCGGGCAACCGAATCTAGAAATGGTGATAGGTGATTTTGTAAATAAAATTAAATAGCTACCCAAGCTTAAGTTTATGATTTAAGCTTGAGAAACAATACAGTGCCTTAATGTGTAGCATGGTTTATTAAAATGTATTTTAAATTTACAAAGTAGTTGCAGGGGAGCTAATTGGTACCTATTATTCTGGTATAGACAAAATGTATAAATAATAGTATATTATAAACATGCAAGAAGCTTATAGAGAGGAGTTGTTTATATGAAAACGACTATTACTGCTAAAGGAATGGTTGTTACGCCCGGAATTACCAAGCGTATCATGAAAAAAACCGAAACCATGAGCCGTTATCTGAAGGACGATACCGAGATGTTCGTACGTATGCGTAAAGAAAAGAACAGGCGCGTGGTTGAGATTACGGTACCCTTCCAAGGGGTAACTCTCCGTGCTGAGGCGCGGGATGAAAGCAACCTGTATCTGTGCATAGATAAGGCGCTTGCAAAGCTTGAAAAGCAGATATTAAAGCACCGCACACGGCTTTCAAAACGGTTACGTGAGGATATCAATGTACAAGATGCGCCTGAATTTATCGAATCCTTCACCGAAGAAGACCATAAAGTGCGCGAAATTGTCCGCCAGAAAAGCTATACTGTGCGCCCCATGCATGTTGAGGACGCCATTATGCAAATGGAGATGTTAGGACATACTTTCTTCGTATTTGTTGATATAGAAACCGAGCGTACGCATGTGTTGTATCTGCGTGATGATGGTAATTTGGGTCTGCTAGTACCCGAAAACTGATAATTTTATTTATTAATTAGCTTTAATACCGGCAGGGGCATTGCCCCTGCCGGATTGTATTGATTAATCTCTTTTGTTTACAAAAAATTGACATGAAGTCTTGCATAGGGTAGAATATCTTCATATTTAGGAGGTGCTATGAGCAAAAACCTTGAAGAACAAAAAAGGGAGAAAGACGGTGTCGTTTATTACGATAGAGGCATCGTTTCAGGCGAAGACGGCAGCCGTTATGCTCGTTTTGCCATAAAAACCCATTTTGTTGGTGTTGGAGAAAGCCAGTATGCGCTTGTAGAAAGGTATGTCCTGCCGCTATTTGAGCCGGGGGATTGTCTTTCTTTTGGCGCAAAGGTAATGGCTATGTGTACAAGCAATGTACATAGGCGTGAAGACGTAAAACCCGGCTTCTTTGCTAATTTAATGTGGCGCTTTGCAACTGTAAACTCAACCGGCATAGGTATGCATGAGCCGCATAAGCTGCAGCTTGTAATTAATGAATGCGGTCTTCCAAGGGTGCTTTTTGCGGCAATTGTGTCTGCCGTTACCCGTCCTTTTGGCATAAAGGGCTTGTTTTACAAAGTTTGTGGCAGGGATGTTGCCGGCATAGACGGATTTTATGACAGGTCTGAATTTGACATATATAAGGACTTAGCGCTTGTAAATCCCTCAGATGGCGATGAATTATGTAACGCTCTATACGAAAAAACCGGCATTCCTACCGTGCTTATGGATGCTAACGATTTCGACCGTAATGAAATTGGCAGGAGTGACGGCTTCCCGTTAACGCATGAGCAGCTACAAGATGCTATGGTTGATAACCCTTCAGGGCAAGGCGCGGAACTTACGCCTCTAATACTTATTCGTCCTTTATAGGATAATCCCCAGAAAACTGGGTATAATATAATTGAAAGGAAAGGTGATTAAAATTAAGATTTTAGTCGAAACTTCAGCTCGTCATCTGCATGTGAGCGAAGAACATCTACAGGTACTCTTTGGTGAGGGAAGCAAGCTGACCGTACACAAAGAACTTTCCCAGCCTGGACAATTTGCAAGCGGCGAGAGGGTAAAAGTAGTGGGACCACGTGGAGAGCTTTCAATGCGTATACTCGGTCCTTGCCGCAAGGAAACTCAGGTAGAGGTATCTTTAACCGATGCCCGCACTATAGGCGTAACAGCTCCGGTAAGGGAGAGCGGTCATATTAAAGGTTCTGCTGCTTGCAAACTGGTAGGTCCCTGTGGCGAAGTTGAGCTTAGCGAAGGTCTAATCGCAGCTAAGCGCCACGTACACTTAACACCCGAAAGTGCTGAAAAATTCGGCGTTAAGGATGGCGAGGTAGTGAATGTAAAATTAGACACTCCCGAGCGTTCCCTAGTATTTGGCGACGTAGTTATAAGGGTAAATGCCAACTACGCAGACGCAATGCATATCGATACCGACGAAAGCAATGCCGCTGGCGCCTCCGGCGAAGTATATGGTGAAATAATCAAGTAAATAAAAAGGAAACTTTATTGCAGTTTCCTCTATAATTTCTAAAGTCGTTATTCTTTGTTGAATGCGGCTTTTATTGCGTGAATTATGCCACGCTTGTTGCCGTAGTTAAGCGTGCCTTGACGGTATATCTTTATAGATAGGAAAGCAAGCAGTATTGTAGTTACAAGAAGTAGCCCCCCGCTTAATAGATATTGCCATGTAGGAACGGTAGCTATTGCAGTTCTAAAGGGCATTAGCATTACGCTTGTAAAGGGTATTAAGGAAACTATCATAACTAGGTTTGAGTTTGGCGCAGACATTGAAAAAGATGATACTATATATCCTATTAAAAAGAGAAATACTACGGGTGCGGTTGCGGAGGATACATCTTCAACCTTGCTAACCATAGAGCCAAGAGATGCGTACAGAAATAGGTACAATGTGTAACCTACTACGCTAAAATAGATATAGGTGATTATATATTCCTTAGTTAGCGTGCCGCTGAGGGCGTCAATTATAAAATCAGGCAGTAAATCTTTGTTGAGAATAAAGCCCAAATAGCCTGCAAGACCTATCACTGCAACCTGTAATATAGCGGATACTGCGCTCGCACATACCTTGCCCAGTATAAGGCTTGTAGGTTTAGTAGATGTAATAAGAAGCTCCATAGTGCGGGAATCCTTTTCCCTTGCAATAAGCGTAGCGGTAACATTTCCGTACAATATTACAATCATATACACTACAAACAGCAGTAAAAAAGCTATCAGCAGGTTTATTGAAGTGTCCTTACCCATAATGGTGGTGGTATATTCAACTTGTATATTCTGTATGGCATTTACTTCTTTAAGGCTTATACCTTTTTCAGCCAGCATAGTACCTGCGTGTATGCCTTGAAGGAGATTGCTGAATGTGGTTTCAGCCATGTTTTCAAGGTCTCTATCCTGCCATATGGATTCAAACTTAGTAGGTGCTAGCACAACAAAGCCAAGCTCATTTTCGCCGTCGGATATGCTGTTTACCAGCTCATCCCTATTTTCATATATGTTTTCATCAGATAGTTGAAGGGCGGCTTTTATTTTTGCGCCTGTTTCACTATCCTCAAATACATAACCCACATCTTCAACAATTTCTTGCATGGGGTTGTATTCCTTTTCAGTATCACCCGATGAAAATAGACCTGCAAAGCGGGGGATATTGAACACCCCAAAAATTATTAACGCAATTATAATAGTAGGTATTATAGTGCTTTTCTTAGAAAGCAGGGTTTTCAGTTCATATTCAAATACGAGTTTCCAGTTTCTCATTTCGTATCACCTCCGGCAAGGCTGATAAATATGTCGTTAAGGCTGGGTGTGTACATGCCGAAACGAACTATATTAAGGGATTTATCCAGTATAAATTCAAGCAGTTGATTTTGACTGTATTTGCCCTTTGTATCTAAAATAAGCGCATCATCATACAGTTCACACTCCATATCAGGGAAGGCTGCACATAGCATTTCAGTTGTAGCTTTTGAATCCATATTTTCAGTTTCAAGTAGCATCTTGCCTTCGCCCATATTGCGCTTTATATTGTCAAGGCTGCCTGTTAAAAGTATATTGCCTTGATGAATAAGGCATATATCATCACAGACTTCTTCTACATAGTTCATCTGATGGCTTGAAAAAATGAGCAGCTTTCCGCGGCTTACAAATTCGGATATCACATCTTTGAAGAGCTGTGCGTTTATAGGGTCAAGACCGCTAAAAGGCTCATCAAGTATAAGTATATCAGGATCATTAACAAAGGCTTGGGCTATTTGTATCTTCTGTTGGTTGCCCTTGCTTAGCGTTTCAAGGGGTTTATTTGCGTATTCATCCAGCTCAAAAAAACTTATCCATTCCTTAGCACTTTTTATGGATTCCTCTTTGCCGCCGCCCCTGAGGCGTGCAAAATAAACAAGCTGTGATAGCACCTTGTTTTTAGAATACATTCCCCGCTCTTCGGGTAGGTAGCCTATGCGGTAATCCTCTGTTTTGAATGGCTTGCCGTCAAGCAGAAATTTGCCGCTGTTTGGGCGAAACACATCCATCATGCAACGTATGGTTGTGGATTTACCCGCGCCGTTTCTACCGAGAAAACCCATTGCACGTCCGCTTTGCACAGAAAAGCTTATGCCGTGCAGTATTTCGGTTGAGCCGTAGCTCTTGTGTATGTTTTTTACTTCAAGTAACATTTATCCTCCGATAACAGAACTTAAGGTTCTTACTTTCTTGATGAGTATAATTGAATACAACTATACATATTAACAATATAGCTTTCATGTAAAACTTACGTGAAATTTATATGAAATATATTATTGTCTTTACATAGGTTTTTATACTATATTGCTTCAATGATGGCGTTCATAAGCTCGGTAAAGGATTTTCTTACCATCTTACCGGTTTCTATTACCTCTTCGTGGTTTATGGGGGTATCCATTATGCCGGCAGCCATATTTGTAATTGCGCTTATTCCAAGCACTTTCATTCCGCAATGCCTTGCAATTATGGTTTCGGGCACGGTAGACATACCCACGGCATCAGCGCCTATTATGCGAGCCATACGTATTTCAGCAGGGGTTTCATAACAGGGACCGCTAAAGTGGCAGTATACGCCCTCTTGTAGTGGTATGCTTAGCTTATCCGCCTCTTTTTTAGCGATTTCTCTAAGCCCTTTATCGTAAGCAACGCTCATATCAGGGAAACGGGTGCCGAAATAATCTAAATTAGGACCTATTAGTGGGTTGTTGCCGCTTAGGTTGATAAAATCGTTTATAAGCATTAAATCTCCAGGTTTAAAGCTAAGATTCACTCCGCCTGCGGCATTGGTAAGCAGCAGGGTATCTACACCTAAAAGTTTAAGTAACCTTACATACATAGTTACTTCATCTAAGGAGTAACCTTCATAGGCGTGGAACCTGCCGCACATAACAATAAGTTTTTTGCCAAGGTGCTCACCTATCACAAACTTACCCGCATGTCCTTCAACTGTAGATACAGGAAAGCCGGGGATATCGGTATAAGGGATAGCTATTCCGTTTTTTATACGCTCTTCATAGCCACCAAGACCGGAGCCAAGTACAAGGGCTATTTCAGCATCTGAAGCAATACTATATATATAATTAGCAGCTTTTTTATATTTTTCTATCATTTGTTTCCCTCCATTTCTTTTAAGAATGAAACTGCTTTAAAGCGCTCATCTAAGCCGAAGTATTCGCATATGGTTGCAGCCACATCTGCAAATGTGGTGCGTGTGCCTAAGTTGTTGCTGTAATTTTTACCCTTCATGTAAGATAACAGAGGCACATATTCGCGCGTATGGTCTGTGCCCTTATGAGTAGGGTCGCAGCCATGGTCGGCGGTAATAATCAGTAGGTCGCCATCGTTTAGCAGGTCAAGTAGTTTTGGCAGTTCATTATCGAAATATTCTAGCGCTCTGGCGTAGCCTTCTACATCCCTTCTATGCCCGTACAGCATATCAAAATCTACTAGGTTAACAAAACATAGACCGTTAAAATCCCGTATTAGGTATTCTTTTGTTGCTTCTATACAGGCTTTATTGCCAGCAGCGTGGTTGCTATCAGTAATGCCTTTTTTAGAAAAGATATCATCAATCTTGCCTACTACAAGCACATCAAAGCCGTTTGCTTTAAGTACATCAAGCATAGTGTCGCCGGTAGGGGTTAAGGAAAAATCCCGCCTTGCGCCAGTTCTGGTAAAGTCGCCTGCTTTTTTACCTACAAATGGTCTTGCGATTACCCTAGCCACCGCCATATCGTCTTTTAACATATTGCGGGCGATATTGCACATTTCATAAAGCTTTTCAAGAGGAATAATTTCTTCATTTGCGGCAATTTGAAATACAGAATCCGCAGAAGTATATACTATAGGATAGCCTGTTTTTATATGCTCTTCACCAAGTTCATCAAGTATTTTTGTTCCGCTTGCAACTTTGTTGCCAAATGTTTTAGTGCCTATGGCTTTTTCAAATTCTTCCATAAAAGAAGCCGGAAAGCCGTTGGGAAAGGTAGGAAAAGGGCTTTTAAGCGCAAGACCTGCAATCTCCCAGTGGCCTGTTGTGGTATCTTTACCGGGAGAATTTTCTGCCATCCTGCCATAGCTCCCTATTACATTTTTAGCTTTTTCTATACCCGTATTTTCAATATGCCCTAAGCCAAGACTGGCTAGATTAGGTAAGTTTAAATCGGTATTTTCTGCTATATGTTTAAGCGTGTTAGAGCCTTCATCGCCGTATTTGTAGGCGTCAGGCAATGCGCCAACTCCCACTGAATCCAGTACAATAAGCAGCGCTCTTTTACTCATATAATCCCTCCTTAATGCATATTATACCGTATATGTGGTAAAATTAAAAATAGATATTATGCTATATTTTAGCTGTTTAAGGCTTAAATCTATATAAAGCTACCGTTTAGCTATTCCACAACATGTAGTGTGATGAAAACAAATTGTATACCATAATTTGTGTTTTTTCTATTGACAAGCGCTTCTAATAGTTATATAATTCTTTCCACCGCAATAATTAGGAGGATAATAATGCTTACATTGATAACCAAGAGAGATGGAAGGCAGGTGCCTTTCAATGAAGAAAAAATAGAAAAAGCGATAGAAAAAGCTTTCATCGCTTCTGAGGATAAGAACAGCAAGGAAAACGCTGAAAAGCTTACTGCACTTGTGCTTAGCAAAATTGAAACGGGCTTAGCAGTATCCACCCCACCTACTGTTGAAGAAGTTCAAGATCTTGTTGAAAGCGTGCTTATTGAGCAAGGCTTTGCAAAGGTGGCTAAAAAATACATACTCTACCGCGCTGAAAGAAGCCGTGCACGGGAAATGAACAGCCGCCTCATGAAAACCTATGAGGATATAGTATTTAAAGATGCGTCCGAAGTTGATGTTAAGCGCGAAAATGCGAATATAGACGGGGATAGCGCCATGGGTTCTATGCTTAAGTTCGGCTCTGAAGGCGCAAAGCATTTCTATGAACTGTATATGCTAAAGCCTGAGCACGCCAAAGCACATGCTGATGGCGATATACATATACACGATTTGGACTTTTATTCCCTAACAACCACCTGCTGTCAGATTGACCTTGACAAGCTGTTTAAAAACGGTTTTTCAACAGGTCATGGTGTACTTCGCGAACCTAAAAGTATTCAGAGCTATACGGCGCTTGCTGCAATCGCAATACAGGCAAACCAGAACGACCAGCATGGCGGGCAGTCTATACCTTCTTTTGATTATGCTATGGCACCAGGTGTTAGAAAAAGCTACCGCAAGATTTACCGCAACAACCTTGCAAGGTTTTTAGATGTAGAATTCGGTACTGAAGATGTAGAAAACAAAGTGGATAATGCGCTTAATGCAATAAAAGAAGAAACCGGTCTATATCCCATGATGCAGGAGGATGAGAAATTCAACTCTGCAGTTATGGAGAAATTAAAGGGTATAGCTACAGATGACGAGCTAAAAGAAGTAATTGCTTTTACCCGCAAATATTCAGAAAAAGAAATTATTCGAGCAACTTATCAAGCTATGGAAGCCATAATCCATAACCTTAACACAATGAATAGCCGCGCGGGTGCGCAGGTTCCTTTTTCCTCTATAAACTACGGAACCGACACATCGCCGGAGGGTAGACTTGTAATGCAGCAGTTGCTTTTAGCAACCGAAGCCGGTCTTGGCAGGGGAGAAACACCTATATTCCCCATACAGATATTTAAAGTAAAGGAGGGCGTAAACTACAACCCCGGGGATCCGAATTACGATTTGTTTAGATTAGCTATACGCTGCTCTGCAAAGAGGCTTTTTCCTAACTTCTCATTTTTAGATGCTCCCTATAACCTGCACTACTATAAACCCGGACATCCCGAAACAGAGGTTACATATATGGGCTGCCGCACTAGGGTAATAGGCAATGTACACGACCCCGATAGAGAAATAGCATACAGCAGGGGCAATCTCTCATTTACATCTATAAATCTACCTCGCCTTGCTATAATGGCTGATGGCGATATAGATAAATTTTTCTCTATGCTGGACGAAAAAATGGAACTCGTAGCTGATCAGATGCTTGAGCGTTTTGAAGTAGTAGCCCGCAAGAAGGTATATAATTTCCCCTTCCTTATGGGGCAGGGGGTATGGCTTGATTCTGAAAAACTTAAGTATGATGATGAAATAAGAGAGGTAATAAAGCACGGTACCTTGTCTATGGGCTTTATTGGTCTTGCAGAAACTCTAAAAGCGCTAATAGGTAAACACCATGGGGAGAGTGAAGAAGCTCAGAAGCTTGGGCTTAAAATAGTAAGTCATATGAGGGACTTTGTTGATAGAAAATCACAGGAAGAGAAACTCAACTTTACGCTTCTTGCAACGCCTGCAGAAGGGCTTTCAGGGAGGTTTGTCAAAATTGACAAAAAAGTGTTCGGTGAAATACCGGGCATTACTGATAGGGATTACTACACAAACTCATTCCATATCCCCGTATATTTCCCTATAAACGCATACGATAAAATACGCACGGAAGCACCATACCATGCCTATACAAACGCCGGGCATATAACTTATATAGAGATGGACGGCGACCCCAGCAAAAACCTTGAAGCGTTTGAAAGGGTAATCCGCTGTATGCATGATGAGGGTGTGGGCTACGGCTCAATAAACCATCCTGTTGATAGGGACCCCATATGTGGATATAATGGCATAATAAACGATGCCTGCCCCTGCTGCGGAAGAACAGAGAGCGAGCATAAGTTTGAGCGCATTCGCAGGATAACCGGCTACCTTGTCGGCACTCTTGATAGGTTCAACAACGGAAAAAGGGCAGAGGAGCACGATAGGATTAAGCACAATATATAGTGGTAAATTATGCAAGTTAGGCTTTTTGGTATAGAAAAATCAAGCATAGTGGACGGTCCCGGCATACGCATTGCCGTGTTTATGCAGGGATGTCCGCATGGCTGCTCCGGCTGCCATAACCCTGAATCTCACGATTTTAATGGGGGGTATTTAAGCGATACTGAGGATATAATAAGTGAGTTTAGCAAAAACCCGCTTTTGCAGGGATTAACGCTTTCAGGGGGAGAGCCTATCATGCAGCCTGAAGCCTCGCTTGTGCTTGCAAGCGCCGCAAAAGAAAAGGACCTTGATGTATGGTTATATACAGGCTTTGTTTTTGAAGAATTACTAGAAAATAAAAATGATGCTATTAAAGAACTGCTGAATTATATTGATGTAATGGTTGACGGTCCTTTTATACTAAAAGAACGCTCAATAGATTTATTGTATCGCGGGAGTAAAAACCAAAGGCTTATTGATGTTAAAAAATCAATAAGCCTTGGAAACACAGTGCTATGGGAAGCTCCTACTTGGTATTGAATAGTTTATTATTTGTTTAAAAACGTCTAAAACTTATAGCCTTTCGTTTATCCAAGCGGCTATGTCGTCTATTACCTCTTTAGGAATAGGCGTTTTTTGCATATATTCTTTGTTCATAAGTTCCATAAAGGGTACTTCATCACCCTTATATTCTCCAAATATATGGTTTAATGCGGGGTAGGATATAAATTCCGCATCCTTATGTCCAGAAAGACCTTTCTTAAAAAGCTCAAAATCCTTCATGGTAACTTGCCTGTCTTTTTCGCCCTGTAATACAAGCACGGGTTTCATATTCTGCATGTGTAAGGCGACTGCATCAATATTTTCCATATGCCTTAAATACCATGCAGACATAGTAAATACGCTATTTTCTTCTTTTAATGCTTCATCATCGCTTAGATTGGCGAGATTATTGGCTTTAATTTCCTCAGTCTTTATAAAATCCTTCATATCTTCGGGTTTTTCTTCTATTTCATTTAGCGCTCTTTTGTTTTGGTCTATAATAAGTTCCCAAAGTTTCTGAGGCGTGCCCGCCATAAGTATATAGCCATCTACACTGTCTGTCTTGCTGCCTATGTAAGATGCAAGCATTGCCCCCATAGAGTGCCCAAGCAGGAATATTTTTTTATCATCGCCAAATTTTTTAGAAAGAAATTCTACAGCCGCCGCGGCATCATATGCGGTTTCTTCATCTATTGTAAGATATTTATAATCTTCTGATTTTGTCATTTCAGTGCCGTGTGTAAGCGTGCGTTTATCATATCTTAGTACAGCAAAGCCTTTTGACGCTAATCCGTAGGCTAAATCTGAAAATGGTTTGTTAACACCTATGGTTTCGTCCATATCATTGGGGCCTGAGCCATGCACAAGTACTATACCTGCCAAGACTTCGCCTTCTTTAGGAGTGGTAATTTTACCATCAAGGGGGTATTTTTCATCTGCGTAAAAGCTTATATCTTCTTCCATAAGGTCATCAGGCAAAACTTCTGTTTCTACAATAACTCCAGGCGTATATACAAGCCCTGTCATTTTGCCTTCCTCGTTAAATGCTGTACGCTGTATGAATTTCATTTTACTGAAATTCATACCTATTTCAACCACTCTTAAACCCGACTTTTCGTATAGCTTTTCACCCTTGGCGCCCATATAATCTCCGCCAAACATCTTAAGCTGTATAAATACAGGCGCGAGCTTGCCCTTAAGCTGAGCTGCTAGCTCATCGTCCATAAGCTCTATTGCGCTTTTTTCGTCTACAGCAAGTGCATAGTCAAGCATTTTGTATGAGATGCTCACGATATCTTCGCTTGCGTAATTAACAGGTACTATCATCAATAAACATAATATATATACCAATAATTTTTTCATGGTGCACCTCCGCATATTCTATATTTTTCATTTCAAGTATAACACCAAATAATGTACGCTTACAAGCGGTTATAGGGTTTAATGCGGTTAAAAAATTTAATTATTGGCTAGGTGTATTGTTTAGGTGGAATATAGCAATAACACGGCGAGTTGTAAAATAAAGTGCAACAGAAAAGACCACTCTTTCTCTGATACAATATTAGTGCAAAAAACAAGTAAAGGAGAAAGAAATGGCCTACAATTA